>ENA-OSEY01000162-OSEY01000162.1-marine-metagenome-genome-assembly--contig:-NODE-162-length-48887-cov-4.294878_pt1 | contig 48887 bp, 36 predicted proteins | sample MGYA00248465_ERZ534230 | MGnify/ENA primary metagenome ERZ534230 (study PRJEB26409, sample SAMN06344110) | marine metagenome | isolation source: Sea water from surface | place: Atlantic Ocean:Southern... | reverse complement strand
CCCCAATTAAAAACAATAATATAGATACGAAAAGTAAAGTATATTTTTCTTGGAGTGTGATTTTGTGCAAATTAATTAGTTTTTGATATGCAAAAAATTGTCCTTTTTTTGCGTTTAAATCATTTAATAAGTTTCTTACCTTGGTTATTCCTTGGCTATAAACGGTGCTTTTTTTCCAATTTTCATCAGTCACTATAAACTCTAAAACATGTTCAGGCAAAACTGCTTTTTCATTGTAAGACTTTGTTTTACTAATAAATGAGGATAAAGAGCTTGTTTTTGAAAAATTATTATAAAAAATATTTTTCTCCTCTTCAAAAGAACTCTCAAGTGTATCAATACTGGTGTTTAATTGATTGATTTTTTGCATTCGAAAAGATGTTTTTATGTTCTCTTGATCCAAATCAATATTATTAAATTGTGATAAATCAATATTCATTTCATATTCTTCAAAAGAAACTTTTGCATGAGGAATCCTATTTCGCTCTTGGATCTTTTTCGGAATAAATTCTTCATATCGGTTTCCATTATATAAAACCAATTTAAGGTTTGGGTCTGTTGGCTCATTTTTCATTTCTCCCCGCTCAGCCTTTATAACTATGTTGTTTTGTTTATTTGGTGTGTATTCATGAATAATTACATTTTCTAAGAACCGATCATTATCACCATATTTTTTTTCAACCTTGATATTGTATAATCCAATTTCGTTAAATATACCCTCTCTAATCGCAAGTGTTGGTTTTAACTTTGCAAGATTTTTTCTTAGATTATAAGATTTTAGCTCGCCATATGGAATTACGTGGTTTGAAAATAATAAAGTTCCAATACCTAAAAATAAATGAAAAATAGACAAACTTAAAAGGGCTCTTTGCAAAGAAATACCTGTGGATTTCATAGCAGCGAATTCGTAATTTTCTGACAAAGTTCCGAAAGTCATCAAAGAAGCTAGTAAAACTGACAATGGAAGAACTAGCGGAATCAATTTAGGGGAGTAGTAGATTAAAAATTTCCCAATGATTAATATATCTAATCCCTTTCCAGCCAATTCATCAATGAAAAGCCAAAAAGTTTGGATAATAAAAATAAATAAACATATTCCGAATACACTAACAAGTTTTATTAGGTAGCTTTTAAGAATGTATTTATCTATAATTTTCACGCTTTTAATTATTTATATAGTAATCAGGATATTTATTCTTATCAAAAAGAAAAAAGTCATCTCTAAGATTAATATTAGTTTTAATATTTTTTAATGTAAGTGTTGTTCGGGTATCATATCTACCAATTTCTATTAAACGATAAATAAGTTTAGTTCTCATATCAATTCCAAGTAACAAATACTTTAATTCCTTTTTCTCCTCATTCGGTATAAGCTTAATAAATTGAACAGGTGTTCCCATAACATTTTGTTTTATGTCCCATTGGTAAGCATAATCTTTTTTATAAATTGTTAAGATCTTAGATGGATTAATTCCAAACTCCGATTCTTCCTCTGGATCACTGATTGTAATTTCTTCATTTTCAGGTATAATAGTATAAGTCATTTTCCCATCAAATAACTGCTCAAAACCCAAGAAATTTATTCTATATAAATCCTTACTGATTGTTACAGATCCATTAGTTTCTTGCCTGATATTCTCCGGTCTATTTTCCAAAACATATGTAAAATCAAATTTCATATTTTTAAATGAAGAAATTTTACCTGAAACTTCATCTAACAACTTTCTAGCAGCCTCAGTATTTTGGGATAATAATGGATGGCTTAAAAGTAAAATAAAAAGGAATATTTTTTTTTTCATTGAATTTTATTTAAGAAGAGTTGCTAAAGTTGATCATCTAAAAGACGATTTAATGTAGTTAAATCCGATATTAAGACTTGACGAGCCTTACTTCCTTCAAATGGTCCTACTACACCAGCAGCTTCCATTTGATCAATAATTCTTCCTGCTCTGTTATATCCCAACTTTAATTTTCTTTGTAATAATGAAGCAGAACCCTGTTGAGCAGTTACAATTACTTCAGCAGCTTCTCGAAATAATGAATCACGCTCACTTGGGTCTATTTCAATACTAGAGTTGTTTTCTTCCCCACTATACTCTGGAAGTAAATGTGCCTGAGAGTATCCCGTTTGACCTCCTACAAATGATGAAATACTTTCAACCTCTGGAGTATCAACAAATGCACATTGAATTCTAGTTAATTCATTGCCTTGAGTGTATAGCATGTCGCCTCTACCGATTAATTGATCAGCGCCACCACTGTCTAGTATTGTACGTGAATCGATTTTTGAAGCAACTCTGAAAGCTATACGAGCTGGAAAGTTGGCCTTAATTATTCCAGTAATTACATTTACTGAGGGCCTTTGCGTTGCAATAATAAGATGAATACCTATAGCTCTAGCTAATTGAGCTAAACGCGCGATTGGAGTTTCAACTTCCTTACCTGCAGTCATTATCAGGTCAGCAAATTCATCTACAACCAGTATTATATATGGTAAAAAGTTATGACCGTCTTTAGGGTTTAGTTTTCTTTGTTTGAATTTTAAATTATACTCCTTTATATTTCTACACATTGCATTTTTTAGTAATTCATATCTATTATCCATCTCAATACACAATGAATTTAGAGTATTAATAACCTTTGTATTATCTGTAATAATAGCTTCTTCAGTGTCGGGTAGTTTAGCCAAATAATGACGTTCAATTTTACTGTAAATATTTAATTCTACTTTTTTAGGATCAACTAAAACAAATTTAACTTCGGCTGGATGTTTTTTGAAAATCAGTGATGTCAAAACTGCATTAAGTCCCACAGATTTGCCCTGACCAGTCGCACCCGCCATTAACAGATGAGGCATTTTTACAAGATCCACGACGAATGTTTCATTACTTATTGTTTTTCCTAGAGCAATTGGGAGTTCCATTTCTGCATTTTGAAATTTAGTAGAAGTAATTACAGATCGCATTGAAACAACACTTGGATTTTGATTTGGAACTTCTATTCCTATTGTACCCTTCCCAGGAATGGGAGCGATAATTCTTATGCCAAGCGCAGAAAGTGAGAGTGCAATATCGTCTTCTAAACTTTTGATTTTTGAAATACGAATTCCAGCATCTGGGACTATTTCATAAAGTGTTACAGTTGGACCAATTGTGGCTTTAATATTAGAAATTCCAATTTTATAATTATTTAACGTCTCAACAATTTTATTTTTATTTGCCTCGAGTTCTTCTTGGTTTATTTTTATTCCGGTCTCTCCATAGTTTTTCAAAAGATCTAAGTTGGGCATTTTAAACTTGCTAAGCTCCAGTGTTGGATCAAAAAAACCTTGTTTTTTAATCAGATCATTAGCAATCTTATCATCAAAAGTTTCTTCTTCTTTGGCAGTTTCAACTTCCATTACTAATTCATCTGTTTTTACCAAATGTTTTTCAAAAAATTTATCTTTTGTTTTTTCTTTCGAATTTTTAAATATTTCAGGACTATTTTTTTCTTTTTCATTTTGGCTGGAGTCTAATGGAATAGATTCACCAAAATTTTCATTTAAGTTTTCAGTTTTGTTTTTTTTGTTCCATAGTTTACCCCACCAAAGGTGGATATTTTCTGGCGTCCATTTTAATTGAATAACAATAAAGCACAAAAAAAAGAAAATTAGAATTGCCAATACACCAATTTCTCCAACGTAAGTCTTTAAAAATAAATTTAATTCATATCCTACAATACCACAGTATATTGGATCTGAAGGAAATAAATATCCTAAAAAAATAGTTAGCCAAATTATATGTGAAATACCCCAAGACCAATTAGAAAGTATTTTTTCTGTATTTCTATCAAAAAATAACTTAAAACCACTCAAACACAGTAGATATGGGAAAAGTAAGGATGCAAAGCCTACTCCTTGATATATAAATAAATGGCTTACTAATGCACCTACCTTACTTAAAATATTTTTTGCTGGAACTGATCTATCAAAAAAAGACTCTAGAGAACTATAATCTTCTTTCCAATTAAGAGAATAAGAAACAAATGATATTATCAAAAGTAGACCTAATAAGAATAGCCCTCCTCCAAATAATACTTGACGTTGACGTCGAATTTTTGGATCAGTTTGAGAACTTTTTTCCTTTTTTGTCATTAATTTAATTTGTAATTCAAAAATACAAATTCAATTGCAAAGTGTTAGATTAAAAATCTTTGCAAAACCTGAAATACCAAAAATCAAGACATTAATATTTATATAAAATAAAACCCGGTCAAAACCAGGTTTTATTTAGTAAATATTAGTGATTAGCATAAATCAAAGCGGTCAGCATTCATGATTTTATTCCATGCTCTTATGAAGTCTACTATAAATTTTTCATTATTATCATTTTGCGCGTAAACTTCAGCTATAGCTCGAAGTTCAGAATTAGAACCAAAAACAAGATCTGTTCTTGAAGCTGTTCTAACTATTTCACCTGTTTTTCTATCTTTTGCTTCATAACTGTTGTAGCTAGTCGCACTCCACTCAACGTCCATTGAAAGAAGTATTTTGAACCAAGTATTATTTAGTTTACCGTCAGTCCACACGCCGTCTCCAGTAAATGAAATCCCCATCGCACGTAAACCTCCAGTTAAAACTGTCATTTCTGCTGGTGTTAGTCCTAAAAGTTGAGCTTTATCAAGAAAAATTTCTTCTGGACTTACAGAGAATTCTTTTTCAGAGTAATTTCTTAGACCACAAGCTTTTGGTTTAAGAAGATTAAAAGATTCTATATCTGTATTTTCTTGAGTTGCGTCACCTCTACCAGTAGTCACATTAACTTTGTGCCCACAAGCTTTTTCAATACCAACCGCACCACCAATAATAATTACGTCTGCAATACTAGCGTTGTATTTATCAGCTATTTTTTCATAGACATTAAGTACTTTATCTAGTTCGTGTGGTTTATTGACATCCCAATTTTTTTGCGGTTCTAAACGAATTCTTGATCCATTTGCTCCACCCCGATTGTCTGAACCTCGAAAAGTTATAGCACTTGAAAGGGCTGTATTGACCATCTCCTGAATACTTAAACCTGAATCAGATAATGTTTTTCTAATGACATCTTCCTCATTAGAAGTAAGTAACTTACCTGTAGGTGTAGGGTCTTGCCAAATGTATTCAACGTCTTTATAATCCCCACTGACATAATTGCTTTTTGGTCCCATATCACGATGTAATAATTTGAACCAGGCACGGGCAAACATTTCACCAAACTCCTCAGGGTTCTCCAAAAATCTTTCACAAATCAGTCTATATTTAGGATCGACCTTTAATGACATATCTGCCGTTGTCATCATTGGTAAGACTTTTATATCACTTCCATCAACCTGAGGAACCATGTCTTCCTCTGCACAGTTAACGGGATGCCATTGCCATGCTCCAGCAGGGCTTTTTTTACATTCCCATTCATATTTGAAAAGTAATTCGAGATATCCCATATCCCATTTTATCGGATTTGTTGTCCATGGACCTTCAATACCACTCGTAATTGTATCAACACCTATTCCAGATGCATATTTGTTTTTCCAACCTAAGCCCATCATTTCAATAGGAGAGCCTTCAGGTTCAGCTTCAACAAGTGCTTCATCACCTGCTCCATGTGCCTTACCGAAAGTATGACCTCCAGCAGTTAGAGCGACAGTTTCTTCATCATTCATCGCCATACGCTTAAAAGTTTCCCTTACATCTTGAGCAGATAATGCTGGATCCGGAATTCCATTAGGTCCTTGAGGGTTTACATAAATTAAACCCATTTGGACAGCAGCCAATGGGTTTTCAAGTGATTGGCGAGTTTCTCCGTAACGCTTATCTCCTAACCATGTATCTTCAGCACCCCAATAAATATCTTTTTCTGTTTGCCAAATATCTTCTCTACCCATAACTGTCCCATGGTTTGGTCCTCCCATATCTTCTATAGCAACATTTCCAACAAGCACAAGCAAATCAGCCCAAGACAATTTATTTCCGTATTTCTCTTTTATTGGCCAAAGTAAGCGTCTTGCTTTATCCAAATTGCCGTTATCGGGCCATGAATTTAATGGAGCAAACCTTTGTGCACCAGTCGCTGCACCACCACGTCCATCACCTGTCCTGTATGTTCCAGCTGCATGCCATGTCATACGAATAAAAAAGGGTCCATAATGGCCATAATCAGCAGGCCACCAATCTTTGGAATCCTTAAGCATTGTTTTAATATCATCTTTAACAGCGTCAAGATCGAGTTTTTTAACTTCCTCCTTATAATCTAACTCTTGAATTGGGTTACTTCTGTCCCCATGTTGTCTGAGTATGTCGAGGTTTAATTGATTTGGCCACCAATCTTTGTTTTGTGTCCCAAGATTCGGAGTTGTTGTAGACCCATGAAATGGGCATTTGGTTTCGCTCATAATGGTTAAAATTTTTAATAAATTTAATAAACCTCGACCAAGTTTCTAAAATTTTTACTTGTAAAATTACTTATGTATTAATAAGTTTTTCCTATGATGTAGTTTTTGTAAACTGTAGATTTTTGACCTAGCTTTTTTTCAAAATTTTAATATTTAATGCGGCATAAAGCAATGTCATAAATGGACTAATCCAATTAAAAATTGCAAAGATAAAATACTCTCCGACTCCCACATTTAAGACTCCGGATTGATAAGCACCACAAGTATTCCATGGTATTAATACCGAGGTAACCGTTCCTGAATCTTCCATAGTACGGCTCAAGTTTTCAGGAGCTAACTTTCTTTCCTCAAATGCTTTTTTGAACATTTTACCAGGAATTACTATCGATAAGTATTGATCTGAGGCGGTTAAATTGACGGCCAGACAAGAGGCAACAGTACTCGCGAATAGCTGAAAAGTATTTTCAGCCCAATTTAAAAGGGATAAACTGATTCTACTAAGAGCTCCTATAGCATCCATTATTCCGCCAAATACCATTGCACATATAATTAGCCAAATGGTACCCAACATGCCTTTCATTCCACCTGACACAAATAAATCATTTAATAAAATATTAGAAGTAGCTATTTCGGTTGAAACAGTTATTGCATTCATTATTCCTTGATAGGCTACAGATCCGTTCAAAACGTCAGAACCTGTAATTTCTAACAGTATTTGTGACTGAAAAAGTAGTGCAAATAGAGCTCCCATTAGAGTTCCAATGAGTAATGCAACAAGAGGAGGTGTTTTTTTAACAATAAGAACTATTACACTAACTGGGACTAAGAATAGCCACATATTAATAGTAAACTTTTCTTCAATAGCTAATAGTAGTTCATTTATTTCAGTATTTCCAGACGTGGTCATCGTAAAACTTAAAATAAGAAAAACAAATAACGTTACTAAAATACTTGGTATTGTTGTGTAAGTCATATATCTGATATGCTTAAATAATTCCCCACCAGCCATTGCAGGAGCTAAGTTAGTGGTATCTGATAATGGAGAAAGTTTATCCCCAAAATAAGCACCTGATATTACAGCACCTGCTATCATTCCTGATGGAATTTCCAAAACGGTTCCTATTCCAACTAATGCTATTCCTACTGTTGCAGAAGTTGTCCAACTGCTTCCAGTTGCTAAAGAAATTAGCGCACAAATGATAACACTTGCTGGTAAAAAAATTGTTGGATGTAACAATTTTAGACCAAAGTAAATCATTGCTGGTATTATACCACTTATTAGCCATGAACCTGCAAGTGCACCAACAAAAAGTAAAATTAATATTGCCCCTGTAACCGACTGAAGATTTTCGGCTATTTTTGTTATCATTGTTTTGTAGGGAATTTTTTTATAAAAGCCAATTATTGCAGCTACAACTCCTCCTATCAATAATATAAATTGATTCGAACCATTTAAAGCATTATCTCCATATATAAAGACATTGATTGAAAGTAGAGAAACTAAAAAGATTAGAGGAATTATTGCAAGTCCTAATGAAAGATCATTTTTTTTCAAATGGGATTCAATTAAGTTATAGTACAAGTTATAACAATTTCAACTAAAAATTGGTTAAAGAATTGAAGTAGGTTGTAAACATTTGTATTTTTGATTATAAATTGAATTTAAATATGAATAATTTTGATGTTGCAATTATAGGTTCCGGTCCTGGCGGCTACGTAGCGGCTATACGTAGTGCGCAGCTAGGCATGAAGACAGCGTTAGTTGAAAAATATGATACCCTTGGTGGGACTTGCCTAAATGTAGGGTGTATTCCATCTAAATCTTTATTAGATTCATCCCATCATTATGAGGATGCAATTAAACATTTTTCAGAGCATGGAATTGAATTTGATGGTAAAATAAAAGTAAACTTTAAACAAATGATTGATCGTAAAACTGAGGTAGTAAATCAAACTACTAAGGGAATTAATTATTTGATGGAAAAAAATAATATTAGTGTATATCATGGCATTGGCAGTTTTATAGATTCAAATCATATTAAAATCTCGTCAGATAAGGAACAAACAATTGAAGCTAAAAACATAATTATTGCAACTGGATCTAAACCTGGTAATTTGCCTTTTATTAAAGTTGACAAAGAAAGAATAATTACTTCAACTGAGGCATTAAAGTTAAAAGAAATTCCCAAACATATCGTAGTCATCGGTGGTGGGGTAATAGGTTTAGAATTGGGACAAGTTTACCGAAGGTTAGGCGCCGAAATATCTGTTATTGAGTATGCTGATAGAATTACTCCTGTAATGGATGCATCTTTATCAAGAGAGCTAATGAAAGTTATGAAAAAACAAGGGGTTAAATTTTATTTGTCTCATGAAGTTAAAAAAGTTGAAAGAAAAAATAAAGAAGTAATCATTACGGCATTAAACAAAACAGGTGAAAGTATAAATTTTACAGGTGATTATTGCTTAGTTTCAGTAGGTCGAAAACCCAACACTGACTTACTAAATCTTGAAGCAGCGGGGGTGAAAGTTGATAAATTGGGTCGTGTTGAAGTGAATCAACATTTACAAACAGCTAACTCAAATATTTATGCGATTGGCGATGTAGTCAGAGGTGCAATGTTAGCTCATAAAGCTGAAGAGGAAGGGGTAATGGTTGCAGAGTTTATCTCAGGACAGAAGCCGCATATAGATTATAATTTAATTCCAAATGTTATATATACCTGGCCTGAAGTTGCTTCGGTAGGTAAAACCGAAGAGCAGCTTAAAAGCGAAGGGAAATCTTATAAATCTGGACAGTTTCCAATGCGTGCTCTAGGTCGAGCAAGAGCAAGCATGGATACTGATGGATTTGTTAAAATTTTAGCTGATTCAGCAACAGATGAAGTTTTGGGAGTACATATGATAGGAGCAAGAGCAGCCGATCTAATAGCTGAAGCTGTCACTGCAATGGAGTTTCGAGCTTCTGCCGAGGACATAGCTCGTATGAGCCACTCACATCCCACATATGCGGAGGCCATAAAAGAAGCCGCTCTTGCAGCTTCAGAAAATCGTCCTCTTCATATATAATTTTAATTATACTGAACATGTCGAGGTAAATTAATTTTGAAGACTTTTATTATAAAAAAGGCTTAATTTTTTCTTTTAATTTATCTATTGCTAAATTACCCAAGCTTCCGATATGCTTGTGTTTTATTTTTCGATCAGGTTTAAATTTTCCTTTTTCTATAATATTTGCTAAGTTTCTATAAGCATCCCTGAATGTCTTTCCTTTTAAAACCTCTTTGTTTAGCGATTCAACCGTGAAAAGATGATCATATTTCTTTTGATCGATAATATTGTTTGAGACCTTGATTTTGGGTAAACTTAATAGTAGAATTTCTAAACAAGCTTTAGTTTCATTAATAGATTCAATTATTGCACCTTTAGCTTGTTGAAAATCTCTATGATAGCCGCTAGGAAGATTTGATGTTAAGAGAGTTAGCTGATTTGGTAATCCTTTAATCATATTAAATTTTGCCCTTACTAATTCAAACAAATCTGGATTTTTTTTGTGAGGCATAATGCTCGAACCAGTAGTCAAATCATCAGGAAATGAAACAAAATCATAATCTTGTCCCATATAAAGACATATATCCATGCAAAATTTTGAAAGAGTATCTCCGAAAGCTGATAAAGAAATTGCAACACTTTTTTCAAGCTTTCCTCTACTCATCTGTGCAGCAACAGAATTAATCTTAAGCTCCGAAAACCCTAATATTTTTGTAGTTAAGTCTCTGTCTATTGGAAATGAACTTCCATAACCTGCTGCACTTCCGAGTGGGTTTTGATCTGTAATTTTATATGCGCTTTGCCAAAAGTAAAGATCATCTATTAAACATTCAGCATACGCAGAAAACCATAAACCAAAAGATGAGGGCATTGCAATTTGCAGATGAGTATAACCAGGGAGTAGGTTATCTTGATATTTTTCTGCTAATGATAGAAGTAGATCAAAAAGCTTAATTATTTTGGTTTTAATTTCACTTAATTCTTTTTTAACATAAAGATGCATAGCAACTAATACCTGATCATTTCTTGATCTTGCAGTATGAACTTTTTTCCCAACTTCTCCAAGTCTATTGGTTAAAAAATATTCGATTTTTGAATGTACATCTTCAAATTCCTTTTCAATTTTAAAACTTTTATTTTTTATTTCTTTTTTAATTTCATCTAAGACCAAACATAGTTTTTTAACCTCATCATTATTAATTAATCCTACTCTTCCAAGCATTTTAACATGAGCTATTGAAGCTTCACAATCAAATTCTGCAAGTACCATATCATATTCTCGATCTTTTCCTACAGTGAAAGAGTCTACTTTTTCGTTTAAGTTATTTCCTTTTTTTTGCCAAAGCTTCATATTAAATTATTTGTTTTAGTAGATTGATATAAATTGAAATACCTTCCTCAATTTCTTTAATATAAATAAATTCATCAGAAGAATGAGAGCGAGTAGAATCTCCAGGACCAAGTTTTAAAGATGGGCAGCTTAATGATGCTTGATCTGAAAGGGTAGGGGAACCATATGTTTTTCTTCCTAACTTTTCTCCAGCTTTTACAATTGGATGATCAATACTTATAGAAGAACTTTTTAGATGAAGTGATCTTGCTTTTACATTACAAGGCAAAGCTTTTTGTATAACTTCATCAATCTCATGATTTTGGTAGCATTCATTTACCCTGACATCAAGCACCAATTTGACTTCAGATGGAACTACATTATGCTGACTACCAGCATTAATTTGTGTGAGTGTTAATTTTACGGGACCCAAAATTGGTGACACCTTTTCAAAAGAAATATTTTCGATTTTTTTAATAATTTCAGGTAATTTCATAAGTGGATTATCCTTATTGGGATGTGCAGCATGACTAGGTGTTCCTTTAATTTCAATATCAAAAACAACCAATCCTTTCTCTGCAATTGCTAATTCCATTTGAGTCGGCTCTCCGATTATGGCAAAGTCAATCTTAGGCAAGTAGGGTATTAAATAACGTAAACTTTTATCACCTGCAGTTTCTTCTTCGGCAGAGGCTACCATTAAAATATTATATTTTAAGTTTGGATTTTCGTAGAAATAATTAAAGCAAGCCAAAAGAGAAACTAATGCTCCTCCTGCATCATTACTTCCTAGACCATATAATTTACCATCTAAAATTTCGGCTCTAAAAGGATCTCTAGTATAGGCTTTATTCGGAAGAACTGTATCGTGATGTGAATTAAGTAATAAAGTTGGTTTTTTTGGATCAAATGATTTATTTACAGCCCATAAATTATTCTCTTTCCTCTGAAAAGGTATATTAGAATCTTGAAACCATTTCTCAAGGCGTTTTGCAGTTCCTGATTCATTTTTAGAGAAAGATTCTATTTCAATCAAATCTTGTAATAATTTTATTGCTCTTTGATTCAACATTACTTTTTAATTTTAGTAAATTGATTTTTTTGTGAAAAAATACTTGAGTTTCCAATACGAATTTCTTGAACACCCTTTTCTAAAGATTCGAAACAATTATGCAATTTAGGCATCATACCTTGGGATATAGTTTTTGTGTTTTTTAGTTCATGATATTTTTTCGTATCAATAAAAGGTATAACCGAGTTTTCATCATTAATATCTTCTAGAACCCCCATTTTCTCAAAGCAATATGTTAGTATAACTTTAAAATTTTTAGATAAAGCAGATGCAATTGAAGCAGCAATTGTATCGGCATTTGTATTTAGAAGCTGTCCTTTTCTGTCGTGGGTAACTGAACAACAAACAGGAACAATATTTTGTTTAATTAGCCCTGTAAAAAATGGAATATTTACTTCAGTTAAATCGCCGACAAAACCAAAATCAATATCCTTTATGGGCCTTTTCATCGCAGAGTAGGCATTTCCGTCTACACCAGAAATTCCCAAAGCGTTGCAAGAAATTGATTGAAGAAGTGAAACGATTCTTTTATTTATTTTCCCTGCATAAACCATTGTTATAAGGTCAAGACTATCAGAATCTGTAATTCTTCTTCCTCCTTCAATTTTAATTTCTAAACCTATTTTTTTAGAGATATTATTAGCTTCATTACCGCCGCCATGGATTAAAATTTTTGATTCTTCTAGGCTAGCAAAATCTTCTAAAAATGATATTAAAGAATCCTTATTTTCAATTACTTTTCCACCAATTTTGACAATATGTAATTTATCCATTTTCTATTATTTTTTTTAATACTAATTGAGCAGAATATGTCCTATTATTCGCCTGTTCAATAATTAATGAATTATTACTATCCAAAACTTCATCTGATGCGACTATATTTCTTCTAATTGGTAAACAGTGCATAAATTTTGCATTATTGGTAAGTTTCATTTTTTTTGCAGTTATCATCCAGGTGTCGTCTGTTTTTAAAATTTTTCCATAATCCGAGTATGAGCACCAATTTTTAGCATAGACAAAATCGGCACCTTCTAACGCTTGTTCCTGATTGTAAACTATAGTATTATCGCCTACAATTAAGGGATTTAACTCATAGCCTTTAGGTTGAGCAATAATTAAATCACAATCTATTTTATTTGCCATCCTAACAAATGAATTTCCAACTGCATGCGGTAATGCTTTTGGATGAGGAGCCCAAGTAAGAACTATTTTTGGACGTTTTACTTTATTATTTTCTTTAATTGTGATTGCATCTGCTAAAGCTTGAAGTGGATGTGCAGTAGCGCTTTCCATATTAATTACTGGTATACTCGCATATTTTTTAAAACTTTTTAGAACAATTTCTTTCTCATCATTTTCTTTACTATTTAAACTTGCAAAAGCTCTAATTGCGACCATATCGCAATATTGTGAAACAACAGCTGCAGCTTCTTTTATATGCTCAGAGCGCAAACCACTCATTTGAGTACCATCCTCAAATTCTAATGCCCATGCTTCATTTGAAAAATTCATTACCATTGTTTTTAATCCCAAAAGTTGTGCTGCTTTTTGCGAACTGAGACGTGTTCTTAGACTAGGATTAAAAAAAAGCATACCTAAATTTTTTTGATTTCCAAGTGATTTAAAAGCAAATGGATTTTTTTTTAGTTCAATGGCCTCATTTACAGCCTCACTCAGGCTAGGCAGATCGTTAAGAGTTAGAAATTGTTCCATTTAATTATAGTTTTTTTCCATTTCCTTTTCAAGAGACTTGAAAAAGTATTCAAAATGTTTTTCTTGAATTGTAAGAGGCGGTAATATTCTTATAAGATTTTTATTACTGCTTCCTCCCGTAAAAATTTTATAATCATAAATTAATTTCTTTCTCAAAGAAGACACTTCAAAATCAAATTCTAAACCTAACATCAATCCCCTTCCTTTTATTTTCTTTATTTTCTTTATCGAAGATGCTTTATTTTTAAAATATTTTTCAAGAGATTTAGTCTTTTCCTGTAGATTATCTTTTTTTATGATATCTAAAACTGCAAGTGATGCTCTACACGCAAGATGGTTACCTCCAAATGTAGTTCCAAGAAGACCGTGAGTTGCCTTTATTTTTGGATTAACTAAAATCCCACCAATTGGAAAACCATTTCCCATACCTTTGGCCATTGTAATGATGTCAGGATTTATTTTGAACTTTTGAAAAGCAAAAAAAGTTCCTGATCTTCCAAAACCAGATTGGACTTCATCAGCCACCAGAGAGCTATGGTATTTTTCACAAAGTTTTTCCATCCCATAAACAAATTTTTCATTTGGTTCATCCAATCCACCCACTCCCTGAATTGCTTCAAAAATTACTGCACAAACATCCCCTTTAGCAAGCTCAACCTCTAAAGCTGTAAGATCATTAAATGGTAAAAAAGTAACCACCTGTTGTTCATTTAATGGGGCAGTAATTTTTGCATTGTCTGTAGCCGCAACGGCTGCAGAAGTTCTTCCGTGAAATGAATTTTTAAATGCAACTATCCTTCTTTTTTTGGTATGAAACGAAGCTAGTTTTAAAGCGTTTTCAATTGCTTCTGCACCACTATTGCATAAGAAAAGTTCATAATTGTCAAGTGAAGAATGTTCTCCTATTGCATCTGCCAATCTTTTTTGAAGTGGATTTTGAATTGCATTAGAATAAAATGCAATTTGATCCAATTGATCTTTTATTTGTTTAACATAATGAGGGTGACTATGACCAATAGATATAACCGCATGACCGCCGTACAGGTCTAGATATTTCCCACCTTGATTGTCATAGACATAGACATCTTTCGCACTGGTAGGTTTTACATCATAAAGTGGATATACGTCAAATAAATTCATTTATATTGGATTTATTATTGTTTAGCGATTTCATTTATTTTATCAAAAGATGCATTAAGACCTCTAATAAGTGAAGAGCTCAATCCTTGATGCTCCATTTCATTTAAACCCGTAATTGTACAACCCCTTGGTGTTGTTACCCTATCTATCTCTTCTTCAGGGTGGGTACCTGTTTCAATAAGAAGACTGGATGCACCCATAGCAGTTTGCATCGACATTTTTAATGCTATATCTGCATCAAAACCTAATTGAACACCACCTTGTGTGGTAGCTCTAATTAATCTCATCCAGAAAGCGATTCCACTTGCACATAAAACCGTAGCAGCTTGCATATGGCTTTCCTCAATAATTAAAGTTGTTCCTAAGCCATTAAATATAGCTTCTGCAATTGCTAAAACCTTTTTTCCTTTTATATTACTACACAGGCATGTCATAGATTTTCTTACAGATATAGCGGTATTAGGCATTGATCTTATAATCGGTAATTTATTTCCTATAATTTCTTCTACACGTTTAAGAGTATATCCTGTAACCGTTGATATTACTATATGATTTTCCTTCAGATCTGGACTAATATTTTCCAAAACATTGTCTAACTGGTTGGGCTGAACGGCTAAAATTAAAATATCCGAATTCTTAACTGCCTCATTATTATCTTTTGTGATAAAAACATTTTTATATTCTTTCATAGATTCAATTGAATCTAAATTCCTTTTTGTTAAATATAAAGTTGTGTGAGTGTTATTAATTATCAGACCCTTTGCAATACTTAGGCCCAAATTTCCAGTTCCAATGACAGCTATTTTCATTTTTTTATTTTAAAAAGTTGAGGCCTTTAGTTGAAGTCCCGCATCTTCTTCCCAGCCCATAATAATATTTGTATTTTGTATCGCTTGACCTGCGGCTCCTTTAATTAGATTGTCAAGAATACTTGTGATTAATAATATATTTTCGTGTTTGTACAAATGCAAAAAACAGTAGTTACTATTAATTACAGATTTTAAACTAATTTCATTTTCAGAGATTAATGTAAATGGATGCTCCTTGTAAAAGCTTTTATAAATCTTTTTGACATCATTAAGGCTCCCATTATATTCAGTATAACAAGTTGAAAAAATTCCTCTTGTAAAATTTCCACGATTAGGAAGAAAATTAATTTTTGGGTTACTGCCTAATTGATTTACACTTTGATATATTTCATTTATATGCTGATGTTTAAAAGGCTTATACCATGAAAAGTTATTATTTCTCCAACTAAAGTGGGATGTTGGGTTTAGGCTAATTCCTGCACCTGTACTTCCGGTTGTAGCATTGATATGTAAAGTATTTTTTAAAGTATTATTTTGTGCAAGAGGTAAAATAGATAATTGAATAGCTGTGGCAAAACAGCCTGGGTTTGCTATAGAATCTGAGGATTTAATTTTTTCTTTTTGTAGTTCAGGAAGACCGTAAACAAAATTTCGTCCATTAAAACTACTATCCCTTTCTAATCTAAAATCATTACCTAAATCAATTATCAATGTTTTTTTGGAGAAATTGTTATTTTTCAAAAACTCTAATGAGTTACCATGACCTAAACACAAGTAGACAACATCAATATTTTTATTTATTTTTTTTGTAAAACTTATTTTTGTTTGACCCAATAAATCAGCATGGCAGGTCGAAATTTTTTCACCTTCTTTAGACCTACTATAGACAAAATCTAATTCCATAGAGGGGTGTTGAAGAATTAATCTAATAAGCTCTCCACCTGTATAACCAGAACCACCAACAACTCCTACTCTAATCATCTTTTTTATTTAAGTTGTGATATATTTTTGACGAATTACCGGTTAATTTTATAAATCCTTTTGCTTCCTCAGCTGTCCAACCTTCATTAATTTCTCCGTATTTACCTAATTTTGTTAACATTAAATCATGTGGAGAATCAATTCCCTCAAGTTCATACCTGTAAGGATGTAATTTGAGGTATACCTTACCGCTAACTTTTTCCTGACTACTTTGCATAAATGCCTCTAAATCTCTCATAACAGGATCTAAATAATGTCCTTCGTGTAGTTGCATTCCATAAAAATTACTTAGTTGTTCTTTTTGAAAAAGTTGCCATTTACTCAAAGTGTGTTTTTCTAAAAGATGGTGTGCCTTAATGATTATAATAGGAGCTGCAGCCTCAAATCCAACTCTTCCCTTTATTCCAATGATAGTATCACCAACATGAATGTCACGGCCTATTCCAAAATCTCGTGCTAAAATTTGTAGTCTTTGAATTAACTCGTATGGTTTACCTTTTTTTCCATTAATAGCAAACAGTTCACCAGTTTTAAATTCTATTTTTAATTCTTCTGATTCAGATTTAATCACTTTACTTGGGTAGGCTGACTCGGGTAAAGGATCCCGAGAGTTTAATGTTTCAGCACCACCTATGCTTATACCCCATAGTCCTGTATTAATTGAGTATTTAGCTTTCTCCCAAGATATATTTATCCCATGTGAATTTAAATATTTAATCTCACTTTCTCTTGAGAGGTTTTGATCTCTAATTAGTGAAATAATTTCAATTTCTGGAGCTAAAATTTGAAAGATCATATCAAAACGAACTTGATCGTTACCTGCTCCTGTACTACCGTGGGCTATATATTTTGCATTTATTGATTTAGCATAGGAAACTATTTCAACAGCCTGAATAATTCTTTCAGCACTGACAGATAAAGGGTAGGTATTATTTTTAAGCACATTTCCAAAAATTAAATATTTAACAATTTTGTCATAAAAAGTTTCTAAACCGTCTACGTTTTTATATCTATAAGCACCTATTTCATAAGCTCTTTTCTCCATAGATTTGATATCATCATCTGAAAATCCTCCTGTATTTATACAAACTGCATGTACTTCATAGTTTTCTTGAGATAATTTCTTAAGACAATATGAGGTATCTAATCCACCACTATAAGCTAAAACTACTTTTTTCTGTTCCATTTTATTTTTTTTTGTAAAATAAATTTGATCTAATGCTTTCATTATGGTTAGTCTTTCTTTTATTTTGTTCTGGATCGTAAAGCATTCCAGTGCACAAACACATTTGTCTTTCTGTTCTTGTCAAGATGTCATAATTTTTACAGGTTTGACATCCTTTCCAAAATTCTGGATCATCTGTTAATTCTGAAAAGTGGACTGGCTTATAGCCAAGGTCATAATTTATTTTCATCACAGGCATACCTGTAGTAATTCCGAAGACTTTAGCTTTTGGATATTTTTTGAGGGAAAGTTCAAAAACATGTTTTTTTATTTTTCTTGCTAGTCCTTTTCCCCTGTAATTTGGAGCAACTATTAGTCCGGAATGTGCAACATATTTTCCATGTCCCCAAATTTCTATATAACAAAAACCTGCAAATTTTTCTAAATCTAGAGCTATAACAGCATTTCTATTTTCAATTTTTTTAGCAATATATTCAGGTGTCCTTCGGGCAATACCAGTGCCCCTAACCTTCGCTGATTCATCGATGCAAAGACTTATTTCTTTAGAATATATAATATGTTCCGCTTTTGCGTGTAAAATTTTCATAAATATTTAAGTGAAATGTAAAATGAGATAAAGGGGAGAAGGGCTTACCATACTCCAAAAAAGGTTACACCCCAATGGGGCGATAACGCAAGCGAAAAGTATTGGTTATCGTTGAAAATGTAATTAAACTAAAAAATTTATTTTCTAACATGATTATGCAAAATTCATGTAAAAATCTGAGAAAACAAAAAAAAAAATCTCTTTTCTCAAAATTTGAAAAGAAATTACGCTAATTCTTAAATTTGCATTTAGTTTGAAAAATGTATGTCTGAGATTAATTTAAATCTTAAAAAGCTTACTAATAAAATTATTCTTTTAGCTCATAGTGGTGGTGTGGATAGTTGTGTCCTTGGTGATATTTTAATTCGTAGTAAAATTAAATTTTCCGTGGCACATTGCAATTTTCAATTAAGAGGTGAAGAAAGTGATAATGATTTGTTATTTGTAAAAAAGTGGTGCAAAAAAAATAGAATTAAATTTTATTATAAGATATTTAATTTGATAGATTATAAGCTAAAAAATAAAAAAGGTATTCAAGAATCGGCCCGTGATTTAAGATATAAATGGTTTAATCACCTCATTACCAATAAAGGTTTTGATTATTTAGTAACGGCACATCATTTAAATGATCAGTTTGAAACTTTTTTAATAAATGCATCAAGGGCATCAGGTATTTTTGGTTTGGTAGGAATTCCTGAATCAAACAAACTACTTAGGCCTTTACTTAACGTAACAAAAATGCAAATTCTTGATTATGCAAAAAAAAATAATTTGGAATGGCGAGAAGACTCATCAAATACTAGCGAAGATTATTTTCGTAATATAATTAGACATCAGGTTGTAAAACCTTTTGAGAATTATAAACCAAAAACTCTTAAAAATTTTAAAAAAACATTAGTGCATCTTAAAGATGCTCAAGAATTTATTTCTCATCAATTTGACAAGCTTAAAAAAGAGCTTTTTATTGAAAAAAACAAACATACATACATAGAGATTGAATCTTTAAAAAAAATAAAACCATTAAGTTTCAGTCTACACCATTTTTTTTCCCCTAAGGGATTTAATTCAAAGGAAGTAGAAAAATTAGTATTTTCTTCACCCGGAAAGCTAATTCTTAGTAAAAAATATCGTTTAATTCGTGACAGAAAATATTTGATATTATCCCCCTTGTTAAAAAAAGAAATTAATGAAATATTAATTGATCTTGATAAGAAAAATTTAAAACTACCAATTCCTATTAAATGGGAATACATTTCAAATCTTGAAAAAAAAGCACATAAAAATAATGAGGTATTTTTAGATCGAGAAACTTTGAAAAGTCCAATATCCTTAAGGAAACATAAAAATGGCGATTACTTTTATCCTTCTGGGATGAAAGGAAAAAAATTACTTAGCAAATTTTTCAAAGATGAAAAATATTCACTTTTGGACAAAGAGGAACAATGGTTACTATGTTCTAATGGTGAAATTGTATGGATAATTGGAAAACGTTGTGATAATAGATTTTTAGCTAGACCAAACACAAAAAATAAATTACTAATGCGCGATTTGAGATGAGAAAATTGATCTTGTTTATACTATACTGCACGACTATTAATGCTCAGATAATAGAACCTGTTAAATGGGAAACCTCTGTAAAAAAAGAAAATGATAGTATTTATACTATATATTTTAAAGCAAAAATATCAGGAGAGTGGCACCTATATTCTCAATTTTCTGATCCTAGTGGAGCTGTTCCTACGGAATTTATTTTTAATAAAAATCCTTCATATAAACTTATTAGAAATGTTCAAGAAAGTAATCCCATAATATCATATGATAATTATTTCGAAATGGAGCTTTCTTACTTTGAATCAAATGCATTATTTTCTCAACAAGTTCAAAGGCTTAGTTCCAGGCTAGAGCCAATCAATATTGAATTAAATTATCAAGCATGCGATGATAAATTATGCATTTTTAGAACAGAAAACTTTAAAATCCATTTAGATGGGCTCAAACAATCCTCATTCGAAATAGTCGATGATGAAAGTAAAATTCGTTCAGATGCATTGAGACTTGAACTAAAAGAAAAAGCTTTTTTAAGCGGTCCTAAAGTAGAAGAGGGAATATATTCTTATTTTAATATTTTTCTTTTAGGATTTTTGGGCGGTTTTTTGGCTCTATTGACCCCTTGTGTATTTCCAATGATTCCTTTAACGGTTTCATATTTTTTAAAGCAATCAAGTTCGAATTCACGTGGACTTACTAATGCTTCATTATATGCTATTTTCATCGTATTAATTTATTTGATTTTAAGTCTCCCGTTCCATTTTATCGATTCACTTAATCCTGAATTTCTAAATACTATTGCTACAAATATTTTCTTAAACCTAATCTTTTTTGTTGTGTTTATAATTTTTGCTTTTTCTTTTTTTGGGTTTTACGAATTGACTCTACCGACATCTTGGAGTATGCGTACAGATAATTCTTCGTCATTGAATACTTTTATTGGTATCTTTTTTATGGCATTGACATTGGCAATAGTTTCTTTTTCATGTACAGGGCCTATTTTAGGTTCTTTGCTGGCAGGTTCACTTACATCCGAGGGGGGGGCTTTTCAATTATCTATTGGTATGCTAGGTTTTGGACTGGCATTAGGACTGCCTTTTGGATTATTAGCAATTTTTCCCAATTCACTTAAAAAGTTTCCAAAATCAGGGAGTTGGATGAATTCAGTAAAGGTAATTTTAGGTTTTTTAGAATTAGCCTTAGCATTAAAATTTCTTTCAAATGCAGACTTAGTTGCTGGGTGGGGTATTCTGAAAAGAGAGATATTTTTAGGCTTATGGGTTATTTTGACCTTTATGCTTACCTTGAACCTTCTGGGGTTTATAAAATTTCCCAACCAGAAAAAAGAAAGCATATCAAAATTTAGATATCTTTTTAGTTCACTTTCTTTTGCATTAACAATATATCTTTTAGTTGGTCTTTTCTCAAAGGATAATACCCTTAAATTTTTGAGTGGTTTTCCACCACCAGTGTTTTACAGTTTTCAGGCCGATGAATCTGACTGCCCTTTTGGTTTAGAATGTTATAAGGACTTTGAAATTGGAAGAGAAAAGGCATTTGACTTCAATAAGCCAATTCTATTAGACTTTACTGGCTGGGCATGCGTAAATTGCAGGAAAATGGAGGAAAATGTTTGGTCAGAACCTAGAGTTTATTCTTTACTAAAAGATAATTTTATAATTATTTCACTTTATGTTGATGATAGAAAAAAATTAGATATTTCTGACCAATTTGACTATCAATACCCTAACGGGTCTATTAGAAAAATAAATACTGTAGGTAAAAAGTGGGCTACTTTTCAAGCAATAAACTTTAAGACCGCTTCACAGCCTTTTTACATACTTATGAACCCTAATGGCACTTTATTAAACACACCAATTCAATATGTAAACTCCAAAACTTTCTATAAATGGCTTGAGATTGGTTTGGAAAATCATTCAAAGATAATCCCCGAAGTGAAGTATTTAAATTTCAGCAATTAATCCTATGTTGATTTAATATTTTAATTTATATAAAATACAGAATAAAAAAGTACTCCTACTTTGAAAAATAAACTTCTTTTAAAGGAAGACGAAACCTTTCACCATATAAACCATCTTCTTCTCTCACCCCACAGCCAATAACCATACTAATTTCTGCATTTTTAGGTAATTTGAGTAATGATTTTAATCTAACTGAATCAAAACCTTCCATTGGACAAGTGTCATATCCCAAAGCCGCCATGCTTATCATAAAACTTTGAGCTGCAAGCGCAGTACTTTTATGTCCTATAATTCTTATATCATTTCTTCTTACTTCACGATAGGTTACTTTTTTTAAACCTCTATAATAGGTTTTTATGTGATTGAAAAAACTTTTAAGACCTTTACTTCCTCTATATAACTTTGGTATGGCTTTTTGATAATAATCAATGGCGCCCTTAATTTTTTCTTTGTCTTTTCCTTTGTTAGAACTCTTGATAAAATTAACATTTGAATTAATTCTCTCTGGCCACAAGTCCAAACGAACAACTGGGATAACTAACTCCTGAGCAGTTTTGGCTGCAGGTTGATTAAAACAAACTCTCACCACATTTTTCAAAAAATTTTCTGACTTAATATGATAAAATTCCCATAGTTGTAGATTACTGCTTGATGGAGAGAGAAGTGCTTGTTCAATACATTTTTTGACGAGATTTGAATTTATACTTTTTTTTGGATTATAAATTCTTACTGATCTTCTAAATTTTATTGCTTCACTAACAGATTTTTCTTTCATAATTAAATTTGCTTTAGAATTCTTTTAATAATCCCTAAAGATTTTGGGTATGGTGGATAACGTTGAGGAAGGTCAAACCAAAATGGTCTTTTTACAATTGATTTTTTGTGACTAAATAATTTAAAACTATGTTCGGCGTGATAAGATCCTATTCCACTATTTCCAATTCCTCCAAATGGTAGTTTTTGATTTGTAAAGTGAATCAGTGAATCATTGATTACTGCACCTCCAAAAGAATAATCTCTAATAAGTTGGGCAATAAACTTTTCATTATTACTGAATACATAAAATGCTAAAGGATTTTTCAATAATGACAAAACTGAGTCTAAGTCCTCTAAATTATTATAACTTAAAATTGGTAAAATTGGACCAAAAATTTCTTCTTTGATTAATAAGCTATTAATTTTTGGATTATCGACAATAGTAGGTCCAAAAAATAATTCATTTTTATTTCTGATTCCTCCATATAAAATACTTTGACCCTTAAGATCATTTTCCAATTTTTCGAAATGTTTTTTGTGAATTATTCTTCCATAATCTTTTGAATTTTTAACATTTGATCCAAAAGCATTTTCAATTTCAATGATTATTGATTTTACAAGTGATTCCTTTGTTTCTGATTTTACTAAAATATAATCGGGTGCAATACACGTTTGACCACAGTTCAAAAATTTTCCCCAAACAATCCTCCTTGCTGTTTTTTTTAGAGGTGTTGTTCCGTCAACTATACAGGGACTTTTTCCCCCAAGTTCAAGGGTTATAGGAGTCAAAAAGTTTGCAGCTGCTCTTGCAACAATTTTACCTACAACTGTGCTTCCAGTAAAAAAGATGTAATCCCATTGTTCTTTAAGTAACTTTTGTGCAACTTTTGCATCTCCCTCAACAACAGATACCATTCCTTTAGGAAAAACTTTTGAAAGCAAACCTTTTAAAATTTTAGATGTGTGAGGAGCAGACTCTGATGGTTTTAGAATAACTGTATTACCAGCTGCGATAGCACCTATTAAAGGTACCAAAGCTAACTGAAATGGATAGTTCCAGGGTGATATCATTAGAATATTTCCATATGGTTCGGAAATAATATAGTCTTGGGATGGAAAATTGATAAGGCTTCCCGATACCTTTACTGGAGCAGATAAAGCTTTTAGATTTTTTGTGAAAAAGTCAATTTCTTTTTGAATCATAAGTATTTCACTCGCAAATGACTCAAAAATTGGTTTTTTTAAATCCTTATGTAAAGCCTTGAAAATTAAATTTTCATTTTCATCTATCACTCGTTTTAGTTTTTTGAGATAATTAATACGAGATTTGATCTTTTGATTTTTATTTGTTTTAAAAAACTCCTGATGTGCCCTTTTTAATTCTGCAATTTTTAAGGAATCCATAAACTTAACTTATCTAATTCAATCAAATATAGTAGAAAAAAAGAGCGTATTTTTTTAACTAGTTGAATATGTAAAAAAAAATATGTAAAAATATTGTATATCAATTAGTTATAAATTATAATACACCTTTGAGTATAAGACGAGGTTAAAACAAATTAAATAAACGACACTCACAAAATATAATTTCGTTTGTATATTAACGTTAATGAAACTTAATAAATATAGTCAAGCAGTCACACAGGACCCTACCCAGCCAGCAGCACAGGCGATGTTACACGCAATTGGTCTGTCGGATGATGATTTCCAAAAACCTCTAATTGGTATTGCGTCTACAGGCTATGAAGGTAATCCATGTAATATGCATTTGAATGGACTTGCCCAAAAAATAAAAACTGGTATTAATTCACAATCTTTGGTTGGCCTAATTTTTAATACAATAGGTGTTAGTGATGGAATATCTATGGGAACTTCTGGTATGCGATATTCCTTACCTTCAAGAGATATTATTGCAGATTCTATTGAGACAGTGGTACAGGGGATGTCTTATGACGGTGTAGTTACCATTGTAGGGTGTGATAAAAATATGCCTGGAGCACTTATGGCTATGTTACGTTTGAATAGACCTTCTATATTGATGTATGGAGGAACTATTGCAGCAGGATGTCATAACAATAAAGAGCTCGATGTTGTATCTGCATTCGAAGCCTGGGGTGAAAAGGTTGCAGGAAAAATTGATGACTCCGAATACAAAAACATAATAAAAAATGCTTGTCCAGGAGCTGGTGCGTGTGGGGGTATGTATACAGCTAATACAATGGCGTCAGCTATAGAGGCATGTGGGATGTCTTTACCTTTTAATTCTTCTAATCCTGCTGTAAGTGATCAAAAAAATGATGAATGTGAAAATTTAGGTTTTTATCTTAAAAGTTTATTAGAAAAAGATTTAAAACCTCGTGATATTCTTACAAGAAAATCTCTTGAAAATGCATTACGTTTAATTGCAGTACTTGGTGGATCAACAAATGCTGTACTTCATTTTTTAGCTATAGCAAAAGCAGCCCAAATTGATCTAAGTATTGATGATTTTCAGAAAATTAGTGATTCAACCCCATTTTTAGCTGATCTTAAACCAAGTGGAAAATATTTGATGAAAGATTTGCATGCTGTTGGAGGTGTTCCAGCAGTTATGAAATATATGTTGGAATTAGGTATGTTACATGGAGAATGTATAACTGTTACAGGTAAGACCTTAGAAGAAAATCTAAAAGAAGTTTCTCCATTATCTCCAAACCAAGATGTAATTCTATCTTTTGATAAACCAATTAAAAAAACAGGCCATATTCGAATTTTAAAAGGTAATCTTGCTGAAAAGGGATCAGTTGCTAAAATTACAGGTAAAGAGGGTTTAGTTTTTAAAGGTCCAGCAAGGGTTTTTGATGGAGAGTTCGCTGCTAATCAGGGAATTAAATCTGGAAAAGTTTTGTCTGGAGATGTTGTTGTTATACGTTACGAAGGACCTAAAGGAGGACCTGGAATGCCTGAAATGCTTAAGCCCACTGCAGCAATTATGGGTGCAGGATTAGGTAAAAGCGTCGCTCTTATTACTGATGGACGTTTTTCAGGAGGCACGCATGGATTTGTTGTTGGGCATATTGTACCTGAGGCTCAAGAAGGTGGTGTTATAGCAATTATTCAGGATGGAGACCAAATTACCATTGATGCTCAAAAAAATACTATAAATGTTGACATTTCCGACAAAGAGATAGAAGTCAGGAAAGCAAAATGGACAAAGCCACCATATAAATTTGAACAAGGAGTATTATATAAATATATAAAAAGTGTCGCTACTGCATCAGAGGGATGTGTAACTGATTCATAAACATATGGAAATTAAAACGAAAAAAAAATCAATGACAAATCATGATAATTCAATTAGAATTTCTGGTGCTGAAGCAGTAATAAGGTGTTTACTCGAAGAGGGAGCAGATTTGGTTTATGGTTATCCTGGAGGGGCCATAATGCCAATTTATGATGAATTATACAAGTATCAAGATAAACTACACCATGTACTTACTCGTCATGAACAAGGTGCAGCTCATTCCGCACAAGGTTTTGCTCGAACCTCAGGAAAAGTCGGTGTTGCAATGGCAACATCAGGTCCAGGAGCGACTAACTTAGTTACGGGTATTGCCGATGCACAAATTGATTCTACACCAATGGTGTGTATTACAGGACAAGTTGCTTCTCATCTACTTGGATCTGATGCATTCCAGGAAACTGATATTATAGGTATCTCAACTCCAGTTACAAAATGGAATTACCAAGTAACTAAAGCAAGTGAAATCCCTGAGATTATGGCAAAAGCTTTTTATATAGCTAGAACTGGTAGACCTGGACCTGTTTTAATAGATATAACTAAAGATGCTCAATTTGATTCTCTTGACTTTTCATATAAAAAGTGTATTGGTATTAGAAGCTATACCCCAACAGCAAAACTTTCTAATAAATCAATTGAAGAGGCTTTGGAATTAATCAATCAAGCTAAAAAGCCTTTTGTTGTTTGGGGACAAGGGGTAATATTGGGAAATGCAGAAAATGAATTAAAAACATTTTTGGAAAAATCTGGAATACCTGCAGCATGGACCATTCTTGGACTTTCGGCACTTCCTACCAACCATCCCATGAATCGAGGAATGGTTGGAATGCATGGAAATTATGCGCCTAATATACTCACTAACGAATGCGACTTACTGATTGCGATTGGTATGCGCTTTGATGACCGTGTGACTGGTGATCTTAACACATATGCAAAACAAGCAAAAATTATACATTTAGAATTAGATCCTGCTGAGGTAAATAAAAATGTTGATGTGGATGTAGCCTTAATTTCTGATTGTAAAATTTCATTGCAAGAGTTAAATAAAAAAATTAAGACTAAAGTTTATCCAAACTGGATTAAACGTTTTGATGATCTTGATAAAATAGAATATGATAAAGTAATCAAGCATGATTTACATCCAAAAAAAGAAGGGCTTACAATGGGTGAAAGTATAGAAATGATTAATAAGTATTCTAAAAACGACGCAATTATAGTTACAGATGTTGGTCAACATCAGATGGTAGCTTGCCGTTATGCTAAGTTTAGCCGAACGAAAAGTAATGTAACTTCTGGAGGCCTTGGGACAATGGGTTTTGCTCTACCTGCAGCTATTGGAGCCAAAATGGGAGCTCCCAGACGAGAAGTTGTTGCTGTTATAGGAGATGGAGGTTATCAAATGACAATACAAGAATTAGGTACCATTTTCCAACAACAAATTGCCGTTAAAATTGTTGTTTTAAACAATGACTTTTTAGGAATGGTTCGCCAATGGCAGCAGCTTTTTTTTGACAAACGCTATGCTTCGACAGAAATGGTCAATCCAGATTTTGTAACAATCGCTAAAGGCTTTAGGATTAAAGCTAAACGAGTGGAAAAACGAGACGATTTAGAAACTGCTATTAGCGAAATGATAAATTCAAAAGAACCATTTTTCCTTGAAATTTGTGTTGAAAAAGAAGATAACGTATTTCCAATGATACCTTCAGGTGCAAGTGTTTCAGACATACGGTTAGAATAATATGAAAAATATCACATACACAATATCAGTATATGCAGAGAATAATGTTGGTTTGCTCAATCGTATTTCTGCAATTTTTCTAAAGCGCCACATAAATTTAGAAAGCTTTTCCACATCTGCATCAGAAATTCCAGATGTATTTCGATTTGTAATTGTTGTTAATACAGATGCAGACAGGGTTAGAAAAATTGTTCAACAAATTGAAAAACAAGTTGATGTTATTAAGGCTTTTTACCATACTGATGAGGAGACAATCTTTCAAGAAAATGCATTATATAAAGTAAAGTCAAGCTCATTATTCGAAGAACGCCATATTCAAAATATTATCAAGTCAAGTCATGCAACCATTGTTACAGTTTCTCCAGAATTCTTTGTAATTGAATTAACTGGCTTTAGAGAAGAAACTGAACAATTAAGAAAAGATTTGACACCATACGGGCTATTACAATTTGTTCGTTCAGGGAGGATTTCAGTAACAAAAGCAAAGATGGGTATATCAGAAATTTTAAATACTTTTAAAAACACGAAATAGTAAAAATTATGTCAAATTATTTCAATCAACTATCATTGAGAGAGCAACTTCGCCAATTAGGACAATGCAGATTTATGGAATCATCAGAATTTGAAGGAGGTATTTCAGCTCTTAAAGGAAAACAAATTGTAATTATAGGCTGTGGAGCTCAAGGCTTAAACCAAGGATTAAATATGCGTGATTCAGGTTTAAAAATCAAATATGCACTTAGAGAGGGTGCTATTAAACAAAAGAGAGCTTCTTACGCTAATGCAACAACAAATAACTTTGAAGTAGGACAATATAAAGAATTAATACCATCTGCAGATCTTGTTATTAATCTAACTCCAGATAAAAATCATACCTCAGTTGTAGAAGAAATTATGCCTTTAATGAAAAAAGGAGCAACGTTGTCATATTCTCATGGATTTAACATTGTTGAAGAAGGTATGAAGGTACGTGAGGATCTGACTGTAATTATGGTTGCACCTAAATGTCCTGGATCAGAAGTAAGAGAAGAATATAAAAGAGGGTTTGGAGTACCAACATTAATTGCCGTACATCCTGAGAATGATCCTAATGGTGACGGACTTGATCAAGCAAAAGCCTATGCATTTGCTACAGGAGGTCATCGTGCTGGAGTTTTAGAATCTTCTTTTGTTGCCGAAGTTAAATCCGACTTGATGGGTGAGCAAACAATTCTTTGTGGCGTATTGCAAACTGGATCTATTTTAAGTTTTAACAAAATGGTAGATGAAGGAATAGATCAAGGATATGCAGCTAAATTAATTCAATATGGTTGGGAGACTATCACCGAGGCATTGAAGCACGGAGGAATAACGAATATGATGGATCGTTTATCAAATCCAGCGAAGATAAAGGCATTTGAATTGTCTGAAAGGTTGAAGAAAATTTTGACCCCTTTGTTTCAAAAGCATATGGATGACATTATGTCTGGACATTTTTCTAAAACTATGATGCAAGATTGGGATAATGATGACAAAAACTTATTGTCGTGGAGAGCTGAAACTGAAAAAACAGCTTTTGAAAAAACACCAATTACAAATCAGGAAATATCAGAACAGGAGTTTTTTGACAATGGAATTTTAATGGTTGCTTTTGTAAGAGCTGGCGTTGAACTTGCATTTGACACAATGGTTGCCGCTGGTATTAAAGAAGAATCAGCATATTACGAATCATTACATGAAACGCCCTTAATTGCAAATACGATTGCTAGAAAAAAATTATTTGAGATGAATCGAATAATTTCTGATACAGCAGAATATGGTTGTTACTTATTTGATCACGCGGCAAAACCTATCTTGGCTGAATTTATGAAAGACATAAAATCCGATGTTATTGGTAATGGGAATAATTTGGGAGATAATGGAGTCGATAATAAAAAGTTAATTGATATTAATGAAATAATACGTTACCATCCTGTAGAGTTAATTGGCTACGAATTGAGGACCTCAATGACAGCTATGAAGAAAATTTTGTAAATGCAATCACTTCCATCACTAGAAGGAGTGACCAACGCGGAAAAAAGACTTAAGGGTTTAATACGAGTGACTCCTTTGGAATTCAATAAACGTTTATCTAATATTACTAACTCGTCTATTCTTTTAAAAAGAGAAGATGTTCAGCAAATAAGGTCATTCAAAATTAGGGGTGCGTATAATAAAATCTCATCATTAGATGAAAACGACTTTAAAAATGGAATTGTATGTGCCAGTGCTGGTAATCATGCTCAAGGATTTGCTTTTTCATGTAAAAAATTAAAAATAAATGGTGAGGTATATATGCCAGCCACAACTCCGCAACAAAAAATTTCACAAGTTAGAATGTTTGGAGGGGATTATGTTTATATCAAATTAGTTGGAGACACTTATGATGCCTGTCAAACAGTTGCCTTAAATGCAGCAAAAAATTCCAAAAAAATATTTATTCATCCTTTTGACGATAAAATTGTCATCGAGGGTCAGGCAACAATTGCATTGGAAATGCTTCAACAAAGCTCAAGAAGTTATGATTACATAATCGTCCCAATTGGAGGAGGTGGTCTTGTCTCTGGTATTTTAACAGTCCTGAAAAAACTTTCACCAAAAACTAAAGTTATAGGCGTAGAACCTGAGGGTGCCCCAAGTATGAAGACCTCAATAAATTTAGGGAAAAGAATATCACTTAGTGAGATCGATGGATTCGTAGATGGGGCAGCTGTTCGCCAAGTGGGGAAATTACCATTCAAAATTTGTAAAGATCTTTTAGATGAAATTATTTTGGTCCCAGAGGGAAAGGTGTGTCAAACAATTTTGGATCTCTATAGTATGGATGGTATTATTGCTGAACCTGCGGGAGCATTAGCTATAGCTGCATTAGATATGATAAAAAATATTATTTCTAAAAAGCATGTTGGTGTTTTACTATGTGGAGGTAATAATGACGTTTTCCGCATGCCAGAAATTAAAGAACGTGCTCTAGTTTATGGTGGATTAAAACATTATTTTTTAGTTGATTTTCCTCAACGCTCTGGTGCGTTAAAACAATTTGTTACTCAAATACTAGGGAAAAATGATGACATTACCCATTTTGAGTTTTCCAAAAAAAATTTCAGAAACAATGCACCTGCTGTTGTTGGAATTCAATTAAAAAAAGCTTCTGATTTTGAGCTTTTGGTAGAAAGAATGAAAAAGTATAACTTTCACTTCGATTATTTAAATGACAAACAGAGTTTGTTTCAATTTTTAATCTAAAATTGCAAAAAAAGAAAATGAAAAATATTATAACTGAAATACCAGACGAACATAAAATTAAGCCCCTAGCTTGCGAAGAATATCTGGTAAATGGCCAAATAAAAAAATGGAAAGGAGCCACATCACAGGTTTTTTCTGTTATACAAACCGATGGGGAACCCACATTACTAGGAACAATTCCGGATATGGAAACTGATTCTGCTTTGGAAGCTCTAGATGCTGCCAAAACAGCCTTTAATCGAGGTCAAGGTTTATGGCCTACAATGAAAGTTGGAGAACGACTAAAATGTATGGAAACCTTTGTGGAAAAAATGAAATTTCATCGCGAAGAAGTAGTAAAGCTTTTAATGTGGGAGATTTGTAAAAATAAATCCGACTCATATAAAGAATTCGACAGAACAATTGACTATATATATGATACTATTGAAGCTTATAAGGATCTCGATAGAACAGCAGCAAAGTTTGACAAAGAAGGAGGTATTTATGCGCACATAAGAAGAGGTCCTTTAGGCGTTGTGCTTTGTTTAGGTCCTTATAACTATCCTTTAAATGAGACTTTTTGTTTGTTAATTCCTGCAATCATTATGGGTAACACAGCTATTTTTAAACCAGCAAAACATGGTGTTTTGTTAATAGCGCCATTACTAAAAGCATTTCAAGAGAGTTTCCCACCAGGAGTTGTAAACATTTTATTTGGTAGGGGAAGAAAAATTGCTACTCCAATAATGAAGACTGGTTTAATTGACGTTCTAGCCTTAATTGGTCATAGTTCATCAGCTGTCTCATTACAAGATCAACATCCCAATAAAAATCGTTTGAGATTAGTACTTGGTTTAGAAGCTAAAAATCCAGGTATCATTCTTCCTGACGCTGATTTAGACCACACCATTAAAGAGTGTATATCCGGAACTTTGTCTTATAATGGCCAGAGATGTACTGCTCTTAAGGTATTGTATGTTCATGAATCTATAGTTGATGAATTTAATAAGCAATTTGCAAAGGCAGTGGATAATTTAAAATTAGGAATGCCCTGGGATGATGCTTTTTTGACACCTTTACCAGAACCTACAAAACCGACATATATTCAAGAATTGATTAAGGATGCAATCGATAAAGGCGCTAAAGTTATAAATAAAAAAGGTGGTCAACTAACTGACAATTATTCCTTTCCTGCAATTTTATATCCAGTCACTGAAGATATGAAGCTCTATCAAGAAGAGCAATTTGGTCCTGTAATTCCAATTATTCCTTATAAAGAAATTGATGAACCTCTTGATGCTATGGCAGCTTCAGAATACGGTCAGCAAGTAAGTTTGTTTGGCAGAGATGTATCTAGACTAGCTCCTCTAGTAGACACACTTGCCAATTTAGTTTGCCGAGTTAATCTTAATTCTGCATGTCAAAGGGGTCCGGATGTTTACCCTTTCACAGGAAGAAAAAATTCGGCTGTGAGTACCTTGAGTGTTCACGACGCCTTACGCTCCTTTTCTATAAGAACCTTTTTGGCTTCAAAAGATACACCCTCAAATAATGAAATTTTAGAGCGCTTACTTAACTCAGAAAAATCAAACTTTGTCTCTACAGACTATTTGTTGTAGTATTCAATTAAATTTTCTTTTAAAACTTGAATAAATAAAAGATTGTTTTGTGTTAAATGGAGTTTTATGTATTTTATATTCACAGTCTATTAATTTGAAGCTGTCTTCAAAATTACTTTTTATTGTATCACAATTATATCGAGAAACTTGAAGTCCACTACATTTAAGTGGACCACGATCTGAAAATGTACTAATTAATAGGTGATTTATAACATTCTTTCTTACAACATTCTTATAATAGTTTATATGTTTTGGTTCAGTGAGAAAATGAAAACAAGCCCTATCATGCCAAAGATTATATGTTTTTTTTGGTTTAAAGTTTAAAATATCACATGAAATCCATTCTATTTTATTTGAGATTTTTCCTAATCTTAGTTTTGCACGATTAAGGGCATTTTCTGATATGTCTAAAACAGTAATATTATCAAACCCCAATTCTAGAAGTGAATCAACAACTCGACTGTCACCACCACCAATATCGATAATAGGTAAACTTTTATCTAAACTTAAACTTTCAATAAATTCTATGCTGTAGGATGGATAATCTTCAGTCCAACTAACTTCAGAAGGTCCCTTTGTTTCATATATATTATTCCAATGTTCTACATTTTTATTCATTTTATAAATTTAACCAATAATTAATTTTTAATGTTAAACTCCATGTCCTTGAAGTTAAAGGGATCTTGGTTTCATTGCTATTAAATACTAAAAAAATATCAGAGGCAGGTTTATAGCGCCATTGGAACCTGGAGTTAAAATTCCAAACTCCTAGTTGTTCATTATATTGTATTAGGTTTGAAAAAAAAATCGTATTTGTAAATGTTAGATTTGCTTTTAATCCGAAAAGCCAAAATGAATTATTATTCCATGGATATGGAAGATTAATTTGGTTAAAATTTACTACAGAACTTATATCCAAAAGTGGCTGAAATCTATATCCAAACTCTCCAAGAAAGGCAGTTCTTTTTCCTTGGTTGTAGTATCCACCATTAATAGCTTCCACTGAATAGGTAAATCTATTTTGAGGTTTACCCTCGTAAGATACAATTAAACTATTCCAATTATGCTCTGTACCTTCTTGAAGTGTTGATATTCCATTTCTTAAAGGATCAAAATCAGATAATAATTGAATGAATTGATTTTGAAAGCCTATTGATAGACGACTTCGATTTCTAAAATTAAAGAGATATTTTAGTGATGTTAATCTGTCTTTATTATCCCAATTGGAATTAAAAAAAAATGTTTGTTCGATACTCGGACCATGCGAGAGCAAAGATTTCTCATTTCGTAAGTATATCAAATGTCCAGCTCTTGAATGTAGCTTTAAAATATTTTTTCTAGGTATAAAACCGACTTCTGCTGTATAACCTTCTGAAATATATTCCTGTTGGACCCTCCAATTCCATCTTACTGATTGATAAGCTATATGAGAAGCAAAGACATTTCCTTGATTCTCCTTTAATGAACTTAATGACTGTAAAAATAATAATTTACCATTCCATAAGTTGTCTTCAGAAAAGTAGTTGTATTCAATCCCAAGATTCCTATTAAATACAGTATTTGAAATAGGTGAACTATTCGAATTAAATTTTTGCTTGTTAACAAAAATTAAACTAATGTTAGATCTATCCAAAACTTTTCTCTGTAAGGTAAAGACTCCGAAATTTTCAGAAGCTAAAGCTAAGTTTTCGTCAGACTGAGTTTGAAGATTTAATAGACCTAGTCGCCAATTCTCATCAATATTTCCACTTAATCTTAGACCTCCAATAATAGGTACATTAAGCCCTACTCTCCTTGAAAAAAAAGGACGAATAGTTTTGTATCCAAAATTTGAAAATAGGTCTGCATTTTCTAAAAAAAATTGTCTTCTCTCAGGGAAAAAAAGTTCAAATCGATCAAGATTTGTTACCTGTCTATCAACCTCTGCTTGAGAAAAATCAGGATTAACTGTAACATCTAAGTTCAAAGCAGAAGTCAAATTATATTTTATGTCACCCCCAATTTTAAAGTTATTACCCTCTAAATTTTCATTTTTTCTAAAAGCATTGTTTGCAATGTAAGGTATCAAGGAAATGTTATTTTCCTGTTTTGGTGGAGGGTCCACCCAAATTAGTGCTCCTGCATAAGCTAATGATACTGAAGGAAATTGACGTGGCACAGGTGCCCAGCTTGATTTTTCACTCGCTTTTAAATCAAGCCGGCTAAAATTTATTCCCCATTCTAAACTATTTTTATCATATCGTATAGATTTGAAAGGTATAGCAATTTCACAAACCCATTTTTTTTCATCAAATTTAACCTTAGAGTACCATTTCGTATCCCAATTCAAATCTACACTTCGTCCATCATACATAGTTCCATCCCATTGTGCACCATATGCATTTAAACCAAACGTAAAACCAGTAGTTTGATTATTGAATGGATCTATTGCTAAAAGGAAATTATCATTTTTATTAAATGAAAAGTCTCTTTTTAAAGATTCGACTACATATTTTCCTTTTACTGAATTATTAAAAAAAATTATTGCGACGTAAAAAAAATCATCATCAAATGTAACTCTTGCTTCAGAAAATTGAGACGCTTTTTGATTGTCTACTGGAGTTATCATAAAAAAATCTTTTCCTATATCGCATTCTTTCCAAGTTACTTCGTCAATTATACCATCAATTTTAATCTTTTCATTTGTTTTTTTAATGAGGATCTTGTAATCTTCAAAATTTATTTGTGACCAAATCAATTTTGAAAACATAAAGACAACAAAAAAAAATCTAGCTTTATTCAAGTTAAATTTGATTGTCTATTTATTTTGTGACAAATATTTATCCCACATTGAAGCATACAAAGTCCAGCTATATTTACTAATATTTTTTTTAATGTTACTCGTGTATTCAATTTTTTTTCTTCTTTCTAATAAACTAATTATTCCTTTTGCAATAGATTGGGGATCATTTTTTACCACTTCGCCTGTTTTGTCTTTGACTATTGAATTCTTTAATCCATCTATATTTGATATTAATATGGGTTTGTTATAGTGGTAAGCAATTGGAGTAACTCCACTTTGCGTTCCAGTTGTGTAAGTTTGTGCAATAATATCAGCTCCAGAAAATAGATTTTGTATTTGCTTTTTATTCATAAACTTAAAATCAAGAATAATTCTCTTTTTCAATTTAAGTTTATCAACTAATTTGAAATACTTTTTAGGATTTTCATAGCATTCTCCTGCAACATAAAGTTTAATATTTTTATTCATTAGAATTTCTGTACTAAATGATTTTATTAAAAGATCGAGACCTTTGTATTTTCGTATTAAACCAAAAAATAAAACATAATTAGTTGATTGCTCCCAATTAAGTTTTCTACGAACTTCATCTTGATTTATTATAGGAAGAAGGTTTTCATTAATAGGATGAAAACCAGACCATATTGGTTTTTTATATTGGTTGTTTATTTGTTTTGCAACAAACTCAGATAGTGTGGTAAAAAAATCAATCTGTTTTCCGAAGAAATTATTTAAGTGGTTATCAAAAATATTTTTTTCGTGAGGAATCCAATTATCAACTAAAGCAACTCTTATAATTTTTTCTGAAAGTCTTTTTGCCATCCAGCCATATGACATTGCTAAGAAAGGTGTATAATATCTGAAAACAACAAACTTGGGAGAACAAGATTCAACATATCTTAAAACTCTTCTCCAATAAAATGGATTGTAAGCGTGCATTAACCTAGTAATTTTTAATTTTTCTAAAACCATTTCGTGACTAAATTGTGTTTTACCGGGAAATAAAATTTTTGGGTAAAGACTACTAAATGTTAATAATTCGACTTTTCTCCCTTTTTTTTGAAGTGCTAAAGCAAGTTGATGCTGTGTTTCAGCAATACCGCCTCGAAATGGATATGCAGGACCAATAAGGAGATAATCCAAATTTTTTTTCACTATTTGGTTAAAGCTAGTTTTCTGTTTGATATATTATATTTTGCCCAAATACCCACCCCAATTGTAAAAATAAAGTAAGTAATCAAAAAATTGAATAGCCAGAAGTTAGTTTGAAGAATAATTTCTCCCTGTGCAAGATAAAATAAAATTAAAAAAGTAAAACCTCTAAAGATTTCAAAATTTGGAGCCCAATTATAATAGTCCATTAGCGATGTAAAGCCAAATACAGTAGTAAAAATTAAAATTCCAAAATTAAGCTGAAATGCAGGTGTGAAATTACTAAAACAAAATAGAAAATAAATTAAAACTGCAATAAGGACTATAAAATGAAGAGAACCAATTACTTTCCATTTCCAATTGTACTTAGGAGAATATTTGTCATTAATATTCAACTTACGTTTCATAACCGGGAAACGTATTTGCACATCTTTTGGACGCCAACCAGTGGGTTTGAACCAAAGCACAAATTTATCTTTCCATTTCTTGGTATACCAAGCATCTCGTGCCAATAAAAAAAAATGTTGAAAATTTATCCAAAAGGGGTTCCAGCTTAAAACAGGTTTTAAAGTTCCATAAATTGGAGGTTCACTATCTAATTCTTCTTGGAAGGTTCCGAAAATACGATCCCAGACACAAAAAATTGCAGCTAAGTTTTTATCAATGTATATTGGGTTTATGGCATGATGAACTCTGTGTTGAGAGGGGGTTACAATTATATATTCCAAAAAGCCCATTTTACCAATGTGCTTTGTATGATACCAAAATTGAGCAAATAAATGAATAGGAGTAAGTGTTGAAATTACTTCTGTAGGTAGACCCATAAGTGCTGCAGGGATTAAAAAAATACCTCCAAAACCTACAAGATTTGAAATACTCTGTCTTAGTGCACAAGCTAAGTTAAATTCCTCACTGCTGTGATGGATAATATGTTGGTTCCAAAAAAAATTTACTTTATGATTAATTAGATGAACAAAATATGAGGCAAGGTCAATACAGATAAAAGCAATGAAATAAGTTAAAAGACTATTTTCGGCTTCAAAAATTGCAATTTTTTCAAGAATATAGGGGTATGAGATTATAATTACTGCAAGCCCAAGTATGTCTTTCAAAATATTTGTTATACCTGAGCTTAGGCTCGCTAGTGTATCCATGAACACGTAGGATTGCTTTTTTGTTATGTGGCCATAAAGAATTTCAAAAATTACCAGGATTAGAAAGCCTGGAATTGCCCACAGCAAAACCGACGCATACTCATTCATACATATTTAATTTTCTTAAAATTAATAAATTATGAACTAATGACCCATTCTCCGTTTTTTATCATCAGCTCAGCTTGCTTAAATTTTAAACTCTTTGTCTCCCCAGTATTTACATTTTTAATTGTCACTCTTTCGTTTCTACCAATTTTTGGTTTTTCACGAACAATCGTTTCAATAATTCTTTGTTGAGAATTACTTGCTCCTGCTCCAACAGACCTTGCTTTTTGGGCCATTTCCTCAGTATTTAGGATATCATCTTTCGAAGTTTTTAGCTTTTGTTTATTATTTGATCTTTTAGCTTCTTGAATTGTAGATGCACTTTGGTTTGGAAGGCTTCCCTTTATAAGAAAAGAGATAATTTCTTTATTTAATGCAGTAATCATAGCTTTAAAAAGTTCAAAAGCCTCAAATTTATATATTAATAATGGATCTTTTTGCTCATGCACAGCTAATTGAACAGATTGTTTTAGCTCATCCATCTTCCTTAAATGGTCTTTCCAAGAGTTGTCAATTATCGCCAATGTGATATTTCGTTCAAAGTCATTTATTAGACTTTTTCCGTTTGTTTGATATGCTTGCTTCAAATCAGTTACAACATTTAAAGATTTTACACCATCACTAAAGGGTACAACAATTCTTTCAAATTTATTGTCAGGTCTTTCAAAAACCTCTCTTATTACAGGATATGCTGAATTTGCATTGTCTTGGCATTTATTATTGTAGTGATTTAGCAAATCACTATATAGTTTTCTAGTGATTTCGTTTTCTTCAATTTCTTCAAATTCAGGCTCACTTACAGGTGAAGTCATTGAAAAATTGCTGATTACTTCAAACTCAAAGTTTTTAAAATCCTTAGCTGATTTATTTATTAGAACAATTTCTTCACAGGTATCAAAAAGCATGTTCAATATATCAAGTTTTAGTCGCGAACCGTCAATTGCATGCCTCCGTCTTTTATAGATCACTTCTCTCTGGGAGCTCATAACATCATCATATTCTAAAAGACGCTTTCTAATACCAAAATTATTTTCTTCTACTTTTTTTTGTGCCCGTTCTATAGATTTTGTCATCATTGAGTGTTGAATCACTTCTCCATCCTCTAATCCCATTCGATCCATAACCTTGGCCACTCTTTCAGATCCAAAAAGACGCATTAGGTTATCTTCTAAAGAAACAAAAAATTGCGAGCTCCCTGTGTCTCCCTGTCTACCAGAACGACCTCGTAATTGGCGGTCAACTCTTCGTGAATCATGACGTTCAGTACCAATAATCGCAAGGCCACCTGCATCCTTTACCTTCTGAGATAATTTTATATCAGTTCCTCTACCTGCCATATTTGTTGCTATTGTAACAATACCAGGATTTCCTGCCTCAGCAACAATTTCTGCTTCTTTCTTGTGAAGCTTAGCATTCAATACATTATGCTTAATTTTTCTTATGTTAAGCATCTTACTTAACAATTCAGATATCTCAACAGATGTAGTCCCAATTAATACTGGTCTTCCATCCGAAGTGAGTTTGCTCACAGTTTCAATTACTGCATTATATTTTTCACGCTTGCTTTTGTAGATTAAATCATTTTCATCTTTTCTTGCTATAGGTTTGTTTGTAGGAATTTCAATAACATCAAGTTTGTATATTTCCCAAAATTCTCCAGCTTCAGTTATTGCAGTACCTGTCATACCCGAAAGTTTTTGATACATTCTGAAATAGTTCTGTAAAGTTATAGTTGCATATGTTTGTGTGGCAGCCTCAATCTTCACGCTCTCTTTTGCCTCAATTGCTTGGTGAAGACCATCAGAATATCTTCTACCCTCCATAATTCTTCCAGTTTGCTCGTCTACAATTTTCACTTTATTGTCCATCACAACATACTCAACATCCTTTTCAAAAAGTGTATATGCCTTAAGGAGTTGATTTAAACTGTGAATACGTTCACTTTTAAGGTCAAAATCTTTAAACAACTCTTCTTTTAATTTTGCCTCTTTTTTGGGATCTTTTTCTTTTGATTCGATCTTTGCAATCTCAGCCCCAATGTCAGGTAAAATGAAAAAGTTTGGATCAGAATTATCTTGAGAGAGTACCTCTATTCCTTTGTCAGTAAGATCAATCTGATTGTTCTTTTCATCAATTACAAAATATAATTCAGCATCGATAACGTGCATTTCACGATTATTATCTTGCATATAATGATTTTCTGTTTTTTGTAATAATTGTTTTACCCCCTCTTCGCTTAAAAATTTAATTAGTGCCTTGTTCTTGGGTAAGCCTCTAAAAACCCTAAGTAGTTTTATACCACCATCATTATTGTCACCTGATTTTATTTTATTTTTTGCTTCAGCAAGTTCACTATTAAGTAGGTTTCTTTGTTTTGAAACCAGGCTGCTTACTTTAGACTTTAAAACATCAAATTCATGTCTATCCCCCCGCGGTGTTGGACCAGAAATTATAAGAGGTGTTCTAGCATCATCGATTAATACAGAATCCACTTCATCAACGATTGCAAAATTATGTTTAGGTTGAACTAAGTCTTCAATCGTGTGAGCCATATTATCTCTTAGGTAATCGAAACCAAATTCATTATTTGTGCCGTATGTAATATCTGCTCTATAGGCATTTCTCCTTTCAGGACTGTTAGGAGGGTGATGGTCAATGCAGTCAACACTCAAGCCATGAAATTCAAAAAGTGGAGCCATCCAAGCACTATCACGTTTAGCCAAGTAATCATTAACTGTAACTAGATGTACACCCTTTCCAGTTAGAGCATTGAGATAAACAGGCAAAGTAGCTACTAATGTTTTTCCCTCTCCTGTTTGCATTTCTGCAATTTTACCTTGATGTAGAGCAATACCGCCAACTAGCTGAACATCATAATGGACCATGTCCCATGTAATTGGTTTACCGGCAGCATCCCAAGAATTAGACCATATAGAAAAATCATTTGTTAAATTAACGTATGACTTAGATTGGGATAATTGACGATCATAAGTTGTTGCTTTTACTTTAATTTCGGAATTGTTAACAAATCTTCTAGCAGTTTCCTTAATTACAGCAAAAGCTTCAGGAAGTATTTCATTCAGAAAAATATCAGTATTTTCTTGAATGTTTTCACTTAATTTATCAATTTCTTTATACAAATTCTCTTTTTCATCAAGATCGTCTGTAGTTTCTACCTCTTTTTTAAGTGATTCAATATTATCAAAAAGTGTTTTGTTTTTGTCAAACAATCGAGATTTAAATTCCTCTGTTTTTTTTCTAAGTTTATCGTGGTTAAGACTCTCGAAATCTTTTTGGTATTGATTTATTTTATCTACCAATGGACTTATTTGTTTGAGATCTTTTTTTGTTTTGTCTCCAACAAATGTTTTAATAATACTATCTAGTAAGCCCATAATAACTCTTCAGTCAAGTAAAAATAATTAAAAAAAAATGTTATACTATAAGATAATAATATTCATTCTTCGAATGAATCAATATTCGTCTTCATTCCACAGGTAATCTTCTTCTGTTGGATAGTCTGGCCAAATTTCTTCAATTGATTCGTAGACATCTTCTTCATCTTCCATGGACTGGAGATTTTCAACAACTTCAAGTGGAGCTCCGGTTCTTATTGAAAAGTCAATCAATTCATCTTTTGTTGCAGGCCATGGCGCATCGCTTAAATATGAAGCAAGTTCAAGTGTCCAATACATAAGACAAGTTTTTTTTGCAAAAATAAATTTTTATCTAAAAAATGCAACTATTTAATAAAATAAGTTGATAACTCATTAGTTAAATTCATTTTATAAGGTAAAGACTTTCATATTTATATTTTCTTTAGACGGCCACTTATAGCAATAAGCAGAAGAATTCCTGAAATAAATATGGCCCAACGTGCAATTAGATCACCATAAATAGAGTAGAAGGTCAATTCTGATCTAGGAGTAATTTCTCCCGCTAGGACAGTTTTTGTATTGTATTTTGTTTTTTTTATGATTTCTCCTCTCGCGCTAATAATTGCTGATATTCCTGTATTTGCACTCCTTACAATATCCCTCCGATTTTCAATAGCTCGAAGTCGGGAGTAACTTAAAAGTTGTTTGTGTCCTGGAGTCTCGCCCCACCAAGCATCATTAGTTAATATTGCAAAAAAATTTGCTCCTTTTTTGGTAAATCCTGTTACAAACTCACCAAAAATTGACTCATAACAAATTATTGGGGCAACTTTTTTGGAAATAGAATTATGATCAAAAACAGAGCGGTTATTTTGAGTAACCCTACTTGAAACTGTTCCACCCAAATTAATAAGTACATCTCCCAAAAGAGGTTTTAGAAAATTTTTAAAAGGCATATTTTCTACACCTACGACTAATTTTGATTTATGGTACACTTCAAATTCTTTTTGAAATTGCTCACTTAATGCACTGTTATAGAATTCTAACCATAAATTCTCACGAACTAAATTAGCTGTCAATGATGGTGCCTTTTTTTGGAAATATTTATTGAAAAATTGGATACCAGTAATAAACTCTAAGTTTGGATAATCATAAAGAATTTTTTGAATTTCTTTATGCAGCAAACTAAATTCATAATTTCTTAATTCTTCACCATATCCTTCAGCAAAATAGGTCTCAGGATTTATTACATAAGATGTCTCATCAGATATAAATGCTCTAGAGTCTCTAATAAAATTTTCTAATGAAGAAATATTTGTTAATTGGTATTTTGCATCGTATGGGTCAATATTTGGTTGCATAATTACAACTTGTAGTTTATCCTCCTGATTTTTTATTTGTCCAAATAAATAAATTGAAAAAATTATGGGAATAATTATAAAAAGAATTGGACCAATAATTTTTCTTATACCAAAATCTAATTTTTTAAAATGGTAACTTTTGATTACTTCATAAATCCACACGTTCAATATAAGAATCCATAATGAGCCACCAAAAGTGCCAGTATACTCATACCATTGGATCCACTTAATTTTCTCAGAGAAAACATTACCCAAATTTAACCACGTCCAGGAAAAGTCCCATATTAAGTGAAGCTTTTCAAAAGCTATCCAGGTACAAATTAAAAAAATATAGGCACTACGTAATGGCATCCTGCTTTTTACCCAGTAAAACAATAAAAATATTATAGAGTAAAATAAACTGTTGCAAAAATTCGCAAAAAGCATCCCGTATATAGTAGAATTATATAGCCACCATGTTGTAATTAGGTTCCAAATCAAAAAACTTAAATAGCTATAGCCAAGTATGCCTAAAACTTTTTTACTATTAAAATTTTTTCTTACAAGATTTTCAAGGTGTAGGAGTGGAATCAGAGCTACAAAAATTAGTACAGTAAAACCGGCTGTTGGCCAAGCAAGTCCAAGAGCTAAACCAGACAATATTGAAAAAAAAAGGTATCTAAACTGACTAAACATTTTTACGAAATTAATTTTTTTGGAGCTATAGCAATTATTATCTTGTCAAAAACTTAATATATTTTAGTGCAATCATTGAAAAGGATTATTCCTAATACCTTAACAGCTTTAAATTTTATCACTGGTTGTTTTGCCACATATTTTGCTTTTAAAGGTTTTTTCGAAATTGTTTTTTTTTTAGTTCTCCTAGGAACTTTTTTTGACCTATTTGATGGTCTTTTTTCTCGCTTACTAAAGGTTGAAAGTAATTTTGGAATTCAATTTGATTCTATGGCTGATTTAATAACATGTGGAATGGTCCCGGGGATTGTTATGTATAATTTACTAGCGCGAACTGATGTACATGGCAGAAATTTTATATTTAAACTTTTTGAAAATGAATTTAATGTATCTTTTGTGCCATTAGGTTTTGCTGGTTTTTTTATAACTCTAGCAACTTCGATACGTTTGGCAAAGTTTAATATTGATAAAGACAGTAAAACCGAATTTAAAGGGCTTCCTGCACCAGTAAATGCCCTTTTTATTGTGAGTCTACCTTTACTTATTGAAAATCCCTTATTAATGGATTTTAGATACTCAATAGAATCTCAAACTACCTTTTTAGCTATAACTTTAGTCTCATGTATACTAATGAATAACAATATTCCTTTTTTCTCATTAAAATCTACAACATTTAAAACTGAACGTCTCAAAATATTAGTTCTTTTAATTTTAAGTATTCCCCTTTTTTACATATTTTATTTTTCTTCATTTCCAATAATAATTTTAATTTATATTCTCTTAAATCTATTAGTAACAGTTGGAAGAAAACTTGGACTTAGTTTAAAACTTAAACATAATAATTAAAATAGTAATTTCTTTTTTCTAAGTTCAAAGTTTTTACCCAGATAGACTTTTCTTACAATTTCATCCTCGGACAATTCTTTAGGTGTACCAGCTTTTAAAATATTTCCTTCGAACATCAAGTATGTTTTGTCTGTTATAGCTAAAGTTTCCTGAACATTGTGGTCAGTTATAAGTATACCAATATTTTTCTTTTTAAGGTGGGCAACTATTTTTTGAATATCTTCAACTGCCACAGGATCAACACCTGCAAAAGGCTCGTCAAGGAGAACAAATTTAGGATCAGTTGCAAGAGCTCTTGCGATTTCGGTTCTTCTTCTCTCACCACCTGAAAGCAAGTCTCCTCTATTTTTACGAATATGTTGAAGACCAAACTCCTCTAATAAAGATTCCATTTTTTCTTTTTGCTTAGGTTTACCAAGATTTGTCATTTGTAGAACGCTTAATATATTATCCTCAACACTAAGTTTTCTAAAAACAGAAGCCTCCTGAGCAAGATATCCAATTCCTTTTTGAGCTCTTTTGTACATTGGAAGTTTAGTTATTTCTTTATTATTCAAAAAGATAGAACCATTATTTGGTTTTATAAGTCCAACAATCATATAAAATGAAGTAGTTTTGCCTGCTCCATTTGGTCCTAACAAACCAACTATTTCTCCTTGAGAAACTTCTAACGAAATTCCTTTCACAACTTTTCTGCCTTTATAGGCTTTTTCAATTTTTTCTGCCTTTAGTTTCATTAAATAGTTTTAAATGTTTTGTTGTTTTCTGGTTACAATTCTAGATATTAAAATACTAACTTCATAAAGAATTAATATAGGAATACTTACAATTATTTGACTTGCAATATCAGGGGGTGTTATTATGGCTGATAAGCTCAGAACAACTACTAAAGAAATTTTTCTATTTTTTCTTAAAAAATTTGGTGTAATGATTCCAATTTTAGTTAAAAAATAAACAACAATTGGTAATTCAAAAATTATACCAGAGGCCAAAACAGATGCGCGTAATAATCCAATATAGCTACTAAGATCGAAATCGTTAAAAATTTCACTACTTACAGAGTAATTTCCTAAAAAATTTATCGATAGTGGTGTAACAATATAATATCCGAACAATACTCCTAAAAAAAATAGTGCAGACGAAATAAAAATAAAACCTCTTGCATTTTTTCTTTCATTTTCGTAGAGCCCAGGGCTTATAAACTTCCAAAATTCAAATATAATATAAGGAAATGCTACAATAAATCCTGCCAAAATTGATGTCCATAGATGTGCGGAAAATTGACCTGCCATAGTTCTGCTCTGAATTCTGAAAGGGAGCTCTTCTATACAAAAGCTATTGCCTTGACCAATAGTCTGGGATATTGAACAAAACCATTTATAGGTAATAAAATTTTTTTGTTTAGGACCAAAAAGAAGAACGTCAAAAATAAAGTCTTTGAAAATAAAGGCAAATATTGCTACAAAAAGTATTGCTAATACAGATCTAATTAAGTGCCAACGTAACTCTTCCAAATGGTCCAAAAATGACATCTCATCTTTCGGTGATTCAGCACTCATCAGATTTTTATTAATATTTGGTTTACTTTCTAAGCAAAAGTATCAAAAACAATTTGGATTGCTAACTATTACATAACCTTTTAGTCACTCACTTTTATTAAAAAAGGGCTACTGGTTATCACTAATTATTTTTATATTAGGAATAAATTTTTCTTTGAATAATTCAACTCTATTTCCTCTTTATGAAGATTGACGAGCTCAAATTTCAATTAAAGAAACTTTTTGGCTTCAACAGTTTCAAAGGACTACAAGAGACCGTCATAAGAAATCTTTTAAATAGAGAAAATTCCTTTGTTGTAATGCCAACTGGTGGAGGAAAATCACTATGTTATCAATTACCAGCATTAGTTCAAAGAGGAACTGCAATAATAGTTTCTCCTTTAATTGCATTGATGAAAAATCAAGTGGATGCCCTTCGCGGTATTTCAACAGAAAACGGAATTGCGCATGTTCTTAATTCTTCTTTAAATAAAACAGAAATAGCTCAAGTCAAAAATGATATAACTTCTGGCGTGACAAAACTACTTTATGTTGCTCCAGAATCGTTATCTAAAAGTGGAACTATCGATTTTTTAAAATCTGTCACTATTTCTTTTTTAGCTGTTGATGAGGCTCATTGCATCTCTGAATGGGGTCATGACTTTCGACCTGAGTATCGAAACCTTAAATTTATTGTTGAACAGTTTGATCAAAAAATACCGATCATTGCCCTCACAGCTACTGCAACTCCTAAAGTACAGGAAGATGTAATGAAAAATTTAGGGATTCTAAATGCTAAAATTTTTAAATCATCTTTTAACAGGCCAAACCTATATTATGAAGTTAGAGCAAAGACAAAAAATATAGATCATGATATTATTCGTTTTGTAAAGCAAAATATTAGTAAGTCAGGAATTATTTATTGCTTATCAAGAAAACGTGTTGAGGAGCTTGCTCAAATACTACAAGTAAATGGAATTAATGCTTTACCTTATCATGCTGGATTGGATTCAAAATCTAGGATATTTAATCAAGATCAGTTTCTAAAAGATGATTGTGATATTATTGTAGCAACAATAGCATTTGGAATGGGAATAGATAAACCTGATGTAAGATTTGTTATTCATCACGATATTCCAAAAAGTATTGAAAGTTATTATCAGGAGACTGGTCGTGCTGGTCGCGACGGAGGTGAGGGACATTGTTTAGCATTTTATTCATATAAGGATATTGAAAAATTAGAAAAATTTATGTCTGGCAAGCCCTTAGCTGAAAAGGAGATTGGTATGGCATTGTTATCAGATATTGTTGCTTATGCCGAAACTTCGATTTCAAGAAGAAAATTTATTTTACATTATTTTGGTGAAGAATTTGATAATGAATCTGGCGAAGGAGGTGATATGGATGATAATATGCGTTATCCTAAAAATAAATTTGAAGCTAAGATAGAACTAGAGATTTTACTAAAAGTGGTTAAAGAGACAAGAGAAATCTACAAAGCTAAAGAATTGATTAAAACCTTAATGGGTGAAAATACTGCATTGATCAAATCGCATAAAACAAACAAATTATCAGTCTTTGGTTCGGGATTTCAAAAGGAGTCTTCTTTTTGGATGGCACTAATTAGACAGGCACTTGTCTCAAATTTTTTGGTGAAAGAAATAGAGAATTATGGTTTGATTCGTCTTTCATCAAAGGGAAAATCCTTTCTCAAGAATCCTGAGAGTTTCTTAATGACTGAGGACCACAAATATGAAATGATTGGTGCTACAGAATTTAAAAGTGCTAATAAGTCAGATATTTTATTTGACAAAGTTCTTATGAAGATTTTAATTAAGCTTAGAAAAGATGTTGCAAAGGTGAACGAAGTGCCTCCATATGCTGTCTTTCAGGAAAATTCATTAGAAGAAATGTGTTTAAAATATCCAATTACAGACCAAGAGTTGTCAAATATTAATGGAGTTGGTGAAGGCAAAGCTAAGAGATATGGTCAAAAATTCGTTGACACAATCAAAATATACGTTAATGAAAATAATATTACCAGGCCAGATGATTTAGTTGTTAAAAGTACAGGAGTAAATTCTGGATTAAAACTTTACCTTATACAAAATATTGATAGAAAACTACCTTTTGAGGATATTGCAAATGGAAAGGGTATGGAAATTAAAGATTTAATTACAGAAATGGAAACAATTGTTTTCTCGGGAACCAGATTAAACATTAATTATTATTTAGAAGAAATTTTTGATGAGGAACAGTTAAACGAGCTTTACGAATATTTTATTGAATCTGATTCAGATTCAATAAAGCTTGCTGAGGAAGAATTTAAAGGTGAATATGACGAGGAGGAATTAAGACTTTACAGGTTAAAATTTATGAGTGAAATTGCTAACTAATAAAATTTAATTAATGAGATTTATATATTTACTCTAAAGAAAATTCAAATGGAAGGAATATTTGCAAGAATTGAAACTACTAAGGGGGAGATTCTAATTGAATTAACATATAAATTAACACCTGGTACAGTTGCTAACTTTATCAATTTATCTGAAGGACTGAAGGAAAATGACTATAAGGAGCTGGGAGAGCCATTTTATAATGGATTGAAATTCCATAGGGTTATTGATGATTTTATGATTCAAGGAGGCTGCCCTCTTGGGTCAGGAACTGGCGATCCAGGTTATAAATTTGATGACGAATTTCATAAAGATTTAAAGCATAACAGAGAAGGTACACTTTCGATGGCAAATTCAGGACCTAACACAAATGGGAGCCAATTTTTTATAACTCATATTCCAACCAATTGGCTTGACGGAAAGCACACAGTTTTTGGATATGTTAAAAAAGGCCAGAATGTAGTAAATCAAATAGTGAAGGATGATATCATTAAAAATATAACAATAGATCGTTATGGAGAAGATTCTAAAAAGTGGGATTCAGTAGTAGCATTTAATGAATTTAATAGTAAAGGTGAAATTAGAAAAAAAGAAGCCATTGAATCTTCAAAAAAAGCTATTGCATCAATCACTAATGGTATGAAAAAAACTAAAAATGGATTATTTTATTCTATTTTAAAATCTGGGATCGGAAACAGTCCTTTAAAAGGGGATAAAGTTTCGGTTCATTACAAAGGAAGTCTTATTGATGGAACAGTATTTGATTCTTCTTACCAAAGAAATGAACCTATAACTTTTTCATTAGGTATTGGGCAAGTCATTGCCGGCTGGGATGAGGGTATCATGCTTTTAAATAAGGGATCGAAAGCAAGGTTTGTTATACCTAGTAATCTTGCATATGGATCGCAAGGTGCAGGAGGAATTATTCCACCTGATGCCACTCTAATTTTTGAAGTAGAATTAATTGAATTTTAAGATTCTATTTCAAGGGTGCCATTTTATATTACAGCCCATACTAGGATATTGTATTTTTAATTGTTCAGAATCAGATATCAT
>ENA-OSEY01000161-OSEY01000161.1-marine-metagenome-genome-assembly--contig:-NODE-161-length-49077-cov-12.566837_pt1 | contig 49077 bp, 49 predicted proteins | sample MGYA00248465_ERZ534230 | MGnify/ENA primary metagenome ERZ534230 (study PRJEB26409, sample SAMN06344110) | marine metagenome | isolation source: Sea water from surface | place: Atlantic Ocean:Southern... | reverse complement strand
TACAGATGGTATTCATTCTTCTTTGGTATTATACCAGACATATTTTCGTTTGGTATTTACTTTATTTATTTAATTGTTTTTAGTGAATTTGAATTCGGTAGACCCTCTAGGGAGGAACTTCCGTATTGGGTATATGATTTATATGATATTTCTCATAGTATGGTAACAGCTCTAGTTTTTATTGCAATTGCTTACAAGATTAATAAAGATTTTGCATGGCCAATGTTAGCTTGGCCTATGCATATTATTGTAGATTTTTTCACACATAGTATTGAATTTTTTCCAACCCCAATTTTATGGCCAATTTCAGATTATAGATTTGATGGAGTACCATGGTCAAATCCATATGTATTGGGAATAAATTTTATATTGATATTTTTAATATTTATATATCGCTGGAGAACCAGGCTAAAAAATAAATAATGAGAGAAAAAAGCTTTAAACGTTATCTGTTTGATTTTATTGTTATTGTTTTAGGGATTACAGTATCATTTTGGTTTAACCAATTATCAATTAAAAGAAGTGATAATAAAGAGAGAATAAAAGTTCTAAATAATATTGAAAAGGAAATTGCAGAAATAGAGAAATATTGTGATGAAAGACTTAATGCTTGGAATGATGATATAGGATTGTATACGGAATTTTTAGATGATAATTTAAATATTGAATCCATAAAAAATATTACTTCAAGTAAAGGAAGGATTGAGTTTAATTTAATTTACTATAGGGATTTTGAACCACCTATGAATAGATACAATTCTATGATTAGCTCGGGTGATATAAAGTTTATTAAATCAGAAAAAATTAAAGAAACGCTGACAAGACTTCATAATTTGAATTATTCTAATCTTAAAACGTCAGTTGAATATGAAAAATCTTTAAAGCAAGAACTGATTAACATTTTAACCGAAAACCACTCTGAGATATTATTTGCAGCTGATAGTTACAAAACATCAATTGAAATATATTCAAGTCTTTTACATAAATCAATACAAAGCGACCAAGAATTAAAGTCGAACCTGCTAATACAAATGAAGTATTTTAAAAGTAGAGTTAGTCTTCTGAAGCTTTACATGTATACATTGGACGAGTTAAAATCTGAAGTTGAAAATTCTTTAGATTAGTTTACAGCTTGGTACTCGTCAATCACTACATCTCCATCAGAGTTTAACAATTGATCAAGCATAGATTTCATGTCAAAAAAGTCATGTTCTTTAGCAATCTTACCATCTTTCATTGTGATCATGGTTGTTCCAGAAAGATCTAAATAATTTCCTGTTGCTGGAATTCCAAAAAAATCTCCTGTGTGCTTTCCCTTAAAGTTCCAATGTTTTACAAGTCTATTACCCTGACCAAAAGCATCAATAATTTTCCACTCTATTTCTGAAAAACCGTTAAGATAATTTAAATAATGATTTTTTACAGCTTCAATACCAACTACATCACCTTGATCTGTAACAACAACAACATCTTCAGTAAAATTATCAGAATTAACTGTACTTGTATCTCCATCAATTAAAAATGTATTCCAAACATTTTGATACATTTCAAGATCTTTCTCAAGTTGAGCATTAGCATCAATTAATTTTTTTTCAGCAGTATTTCCTCCACAACTCAATAGAAGGAGAGAAAAAAGTATTACATATATATTTTTCATAATTGATTTAAATTTATATAATTATAAATCCAGATGCAAAAAAAACTTTTACTTATAATTCCCATACTATTTTTTTTAAACATTAATGAACTAAAAGTGATTTCATATAATATTAGATACAATAACTCTAATGATGGAATCAATATTTGGGAAAATAGAAGATCAACTATTAAGAATTTTATTGTTGATGAAAATCCAGATTTTGCAGGACTACAAGAGGTTACTTACTCTCAACTAATGTTTTTAACTGAATCTTTAAAAGATTATGATTATATAGGTGTCGGTCGAGATGACGGAAAAACGAAAGGGGAATTTAGTCCAATATTTTATAACAAGAATAAATACAAAGTTTTAACCAATGATACATTTTGGTTATCCTCAACACCTGAGAAAGTTTCTATTGGTTGGGACGCTTCAATGGAAAGAATATGTACATATGGATTATTTGAAAATATAGATACAAAACAGAGGTTATGGGTATTCAATACCCATTTTGACCACATTGGTAATCAAGCAAGAGAAAAATCTACAGATTTAATTTTGAAGAAGATTAACAGTATTAAATCAAAAGATATTCCAGTTATATTAACTGGTGATTTTAATTTAAATGATGATAATTTTTCCATAAAAAAAATTCAAAAACAACTAAAGGATGTTCTAATCAATATCAAAAAAACTGATCTTAATTATGAGACATACAATGGGTTTAAAAATTTAGTTAAATCAAAAAGAAGAATTGATTATATTTTTACTAGAAATTTTGAAGTAAAAGAAGCTAAACATGTCTACATAAAAACCCCATATGGTGGTTGGGCATCAGATCATCATCCAGTTTTATCACTACTTAAATATTAAAAAAAACCCTGCAAACTGCAGGGCTTTAAGAATATGTGATGTAGCGGTATACTTGCTCCCCCTCTTGGACTCGAACCAAGGACCCTCTGATTAACAGTCAGATGCTCTAACCAACTGAGCTAAGGAGGAATTTAATGAAGGCAAATATATATTTAATTTTTGGGTAATCAAATAAGAGAAATAAGAATTAGTTTAAAGCTCTAACCACATCCATTCCATTAGCATATATAAATAATCCAAGAAGTAAAAATAGACCTATATAAGTTGCATATTCCATAAACTTCTCATTTGGTTTCCTTCCACTAACCATTTCATATAAGACAAACATAACATGACCTCCATCTAAAGCAGGAATTGGTAATAGATTCATAAATGCTAAAATTATGGATAATAAGGCAGTGGTTTCCCAAAATCTTTGCCAGTCCCATGCTGCAGGAAAGATTTTTCCAATAGTGCCAAAGCCACCTAGTTGTGAAGCTCCAGCCTTGGTTGCTATATATTGAAATTGGGCTACATAATCGTATAAAGTCCAATAACCATAATCAAAACCAACTTGAATACTTTCAAAAAATCCATAATTTAATTTAGTTGGTTTTGGCATTTGGTTCATAATATTAATACCAATGACTTTATCTTCTGAATCAAAAGGAATCGTTACATCAAATAAACTACCATTTCTTAAGATTTCAAGTTCCATATAATCAGCATTAACAGACTTATTACTATCAAAATCATCCATCTCGTAAATTTTGAATCCATTAACTCTACTAATGATATCCCCTTTAACCAAACCTGCATATGATGCAGGTAATCCAGAGACAACAGAATCTATAACTAAGTCTGGAACTGGAATAAATGATAGCATTTGACCAGATTCCATCATTCTTGTTCCAATATTCTCAGGAATATTTACAATTTTTCTCCCACCATCCTCAGAAATTACTTGAACCTCTGTAAGTCCTCTGGTAAACAACATTTTGTTGATGTCAAATTGATCAACAATTTCTTTACCATCAACTGTTAAAATTTTATCACCATCACTAAATCCAACCTCTTGCATTAATTCAGAAACCTTAAATCCAGAATTCAAATTTTCTTCTGTGATTACGGTCTTTCCCCAGACAAACATGATCATCATATAAAGTAAAAAACCAACAATAAAGTTAACAGTAACACCACCTAAAAGAATAATTAACCTTTGCCAAGCAGGTTTGGACCTGAATTCCCATTCTTTTGGCTCCGATGAGGTGTGATCAGTATCAAAACTTTCATCTACAATTCCAGAAATTTTGACATATCCTCCAAGTGGAAGAGCTCCAATACCAAATTCTGTTTCACCAATTTTTTTCTTAAAAAAAGTAAATGGCCAATCAATAAAAAGATAAAATTTCTCTACTCTACATCCAAATAACTTGGCTGGAATATAATGACCAAATTCATGAAGAACTACAAGAATTGATAAACTTAGTATTAATTGAAATGCTTTGATTAAAACTACTTCCATATCTAAAAATTGGATGTCAAAAGTAACCTTTTTTGGTATTACAAAAAAACTTAAAAAAAATATTTTAAAAATTATAAATAAGTTAATTTTGCCAGTCCATATGAAAAATAGTTTTTTAAAGAGATACGGCCTTATAATTTTATTTTTTATTGTTTTTTCAGTTGTTGGAGTTTCATCCTTCAACTACGTACAAACCCCAACTAAAAAACTTCCTATATACAGCCCATCAATGGTAAGCGATGAGTTGGTCGAAGAGGATTTAAGATATGTAAAAAAATACCATAGGATTAGTGATTTTTCATTGTTTAATCAAAATGGTGAAAACGTAACTCATGATAATTATAAGAATAAAATATATGTTGCTGATTTTTTCTTTACTACATGTCCAGATATTTGTCCAATAATGACAGGTAATATGCTATACCTACAGGAAAACTTAAAAAATAATAATGATATTATGTTAGCCTCTTTTTCTGTAACACCAGACGTTGATACCGTTGAAGTTTTAAAATCTTATTCATTAGATAAAGGAGTTGATGATTCAAAGTGGAATTTGATGACAGGTGAAAAGAAACAAATTTATGACTTGGCAAGAAAGTCATTTTTAGTAGCTAAAAAAATACACAACGAGCAAAGTCATGGGATGATTCATACAGAAAATTTTGTGTTAGTTGATAAAGAAAAAAGAATTAGAGGATATTACGATGGCACAAATATTGAAGAAATGGATAGGTTACTTGATGATATTAAAATACTTTTAGATTCTTATGAAAAATCTTAAAATCTTATTATTCTTCTGCATATTATTTCTTTCATCATCTAATATTTTAAGTCAAGAATTAATAATTGGAGAGGAAAGAATTGAACCTGGTATTGTTTTAATTTTCGAAGGTGCTGTGAAAGATGTCGTAATACCAAAATCCAATAATTTGAGTGTTGAAGAAACTAATGTACATATTGAAGCCAGAGTTAATTGGGATTCTTTAAATATCCCCGAGGGGACTCCGGCAGGTGGATTTGTACCATTCTTAAAAATAAGTTCTGTTATATTAAATCAAAGTACTGGTCTAAAAACATTTGTTGATCTTACTCCTCATATCAATCTGATTGATAACTTTCATTATGCACGAAATATTGCCCTTCCTGGGAAGGTTGATGATTTATATACAGTTGAATTTAAAATCAATCCTCCACACGTTTATGATTTAGCTTTTCATAAAGATTGGGCTGAAAAATTTGGTAAAGACTTATTCAAAGGAAAATCCTATACTTATGAAGATGTTGACTTTGAGGAGATTGCAAAGGCTAACAGAGAATAAAATTTTTTGCTAAATTTATTTAAATCAAAAAAATATTATGAAAAAGTTACTATTTATAGTGAGCCTATTATTAATTGGCTGCGAGACAAATCAAAACAGGGATAATGCAACATGGACATTTGATGCATCAACTGGAGACTATATTGAATGGCAAAGTGAAAATGATTTTGCAAATGAAATGACAAATGCTGCTTTTGTTCATTTATATAATGTTGAGTATGAAAAAGCAATGGTATTTTTCGAAAAAGCATTGGAATATGACCCATCACTATTTGGACCACATGTAGTTTTAGCTGGATTTTCGGAAGATGGATCTGAGAAACAACAAATGCATATATCTAAAGCTAAGGAATTGGTTGAAAATAAAAATAATACTTCGAAACTTTTTGTTTCACTTTTAGACTTAGATAAAGGAGGAAGTTGGCCACTTGTTACACAAGGTGCTCACGATGTTTGGAAATCAATGAGAGATATTGAGCCGAAAGGTAAACTTATTCATTACTATTATGCATTTACTATTCCTGGAATGGAAAATAAAATTCAAGAAATGGAAACACTTTTAGCTGAGCTAAAAGATGGTACTGGTGATAGTGAATCTCTTGCTGTTAGCGGTGATCATTCATTCATGATAGCTCCAATAGTAAATACACTGGGCTATTTTTATTACAACATTGGAAATAAGGAAGAGGCAAAAAACCTATTTGAAGAGTATCTTAATCTTTATCCAGATGGATATAATTCATATGATTCGATGGGTGAGTTTTATTACAATGAGGGTGATATGGAAAATGCTCTAAAATTTTATAAAAAAGCAAAAGAAATGTACCCAGCTGCAACTTCAGCAAATATGATGATTGAAGAAATTTCAAAATCTTAAATTATATTAAGGGTAAAATCTAATAACGATTTTGCCCTTAATTATTTTCCACTTCTAAAATTAAATCAATTTCTACGGCAATATTCATTGGTAATGAATTCATTCCCAATGCTACTCGTGTATGCTTACCTCTATCACCAAAAACTTCAACTAATAAATCAGAACATCCATTTATAACTTTTGGTTGATCTGTAAAATTAGATGCTGAATTAACCATACCATTTACTCTAATGATTTGTTTCACATTTTTAAGATCACCAATTGCAGATTTAATTGTAGAAATCAAATTTATGCCTGTAGCTCTAGCTGCTTCATAGCCCTGATCAATAGTCAAATCATATCCCAACTTTCCCTTGATGTATTCACCATCATTTTTTAGTGGTCCTTTTCCAGAGATAAATAAAAGATTTCCCGATTGAACAGTATTTACATAATTTGCAACGGGGTCAGATGGAATCATTAGTTCAATTCCTAACTCCTTCAACTTTGATTCAGGATCAAAATTGGAATCTTGATCCTTTTTTTCTGGAACACATGCAACAATTAATAGTAACAGTAAATAAAATGTTTTCTTCACTTTCATATAATATTTTAAATTAAAAATTATCCAAGATATACATCAAGGCTCATCATGACAATGAATCCAGCAATTAAACCCATTGTTGCTAAATCTGTATTTCCACCTCTCTGACTTTCAGGAATTACCTCTTCAACAACAATAAAAATCATTGCACCAGCAGCGAATGATAATGCATATGGTAATATTGGCCAAACAAGAATTACTAATGCAGCACCAATGACTGCAAAGATTGGTTCTACTATAGCTGATAACTGTCCCCATATCCAGGATTTAGTTCTGCTAAAACCTGCTCTTCTGACAGGCATAGATACGGCAAAACCTTCAGGAAAATTTTGAATTCCTATACCAATTCCTAATGCGACAGCAGCTCCGAGTGTATATACATTAGCAAATTCTGGAATAACTAAAGCGCCAAAAGCAACTCCAACTGCTAATCCTTCTGGAATATTATGAATAGCAATAGCTAATACAAGTAAAGAAGTTTTTTTAAGATCAGTCTTGGGCCCTTCTGCTTCTTTCATTTTTCCAAAAATATGTAAGTGTGGGATTGCCTTATCTAATATGAACATGAAAAGTGCTCCAATGAAAAAACCAATTGCTGGAGGTAAAAATGATGGCAAAGTTGATTGTCCCAACTCATTCTGAACCTCAACTGCATCAATAGCTGGTGCTATTAATGACCAAAAACTTGCAGCAATCATTACACCACCAGTAAATCCTAAAGCCATATCAAGAACTTTTCTATTTGAGCCCTTGAACAAAAAGACAAGAGCAGCTCCAATAGCTGTCATGATCCAAGTAAATAGACCAGCATAAAGTGCTTGTAATATTGGACTGGTTTGAGATTGAAAAAATTCTAATATAGAATTCATTATTTAGTTAATTAAAACAACCTGTTTTAAAGTTCACACATCAAAGATATGAATTAAAAATCTCTTGAAATAAGTTTATTACAAATCTGTATTAACTCACTTTTTTTATCATTTACAATGTTCAAGTTTTCTAATGAATTAATTGCTTTTGTGGAATAATTTTTAACTAAATCTTTTGTCTTTACATCAACGTTAGCATTTTTGAATAAGTCAAATACTTTTTGAATTTTAGAACCATCATCACTATTTGAATCATTATATAACTGATCTAAAGTTAGAGAATCATCTTCATTAGAAATTTCTTTAAAAACATGGTACATTACCGTTTTTTTTCTCTTGATAATATCTCCACCAATTTTTTTTCCTATTAAATTTTGATCACCAAATAAGTCTAAGTAATCATCTTGTATTTGAAATGCTAATCCTAAATTTAAACCAATATCGTACAATGATTCTAAATCAGTTTCATTGACATCATTTATAATGCCTCCCATTTTTACAGAAGAACCAAGGAGAACAGCCGTCTTATATTTTATCATTTGAATATAATCTGAAAATTTTAATTCATTTTCTTTTTCAAATTCAAGGTCTAACTGTTGTCCCTCACATATTTTTAAAGCAGTATCATTAAAAATCTCCATGAGTTTTTTTTGAATTTTTGCTTCATAATTCTCCAAACATTTATAAGCCAGTATTTGCATGGCATCACCAGAAAGTATTGCCTGATTTACATTCCATTTTAAATGTACTGTTTCATTACCTCTTCTAATTTTTGAAGAGTCCATTATATCATCATGAATTAAAGTAAAATTGTGAAAAAGCTCATTTGCAAGTGCTGCTGATAATGCATAATCAGTATCGTCATTATATAATCTACTTGATATCATAGTTAATATTGGACGAACTCGTTTTGATGGTAATTTTAAGAAGTATTTGATAGGTTCATATACTGAGTTATCATTTAAGTCATTAATAAAATTATCAATGTAACCATTAAATAGATTTATGTGATCTTTAAAACCTTCCATTATATAAATGCTAAAATACATTATATAAATATTAAAAGGTAAATTAGAGGTTTAGAAACTTAAGAAAGTTATATAGTTTTATAGTTTCTTTTAGATATTTGTAATTATGTACAGAACTAATAATTGTGGAGAGCTTAAAATTTCAGATGTTGGAAAAACTGTAACTCTTGCAGGTTGGGTTCAAAAAATAAGGAATAAAGGTTTTTTAATTTGGATTGATCTCAGAGACAGGTATGGCATAACTCAGCTTATCATAAATTCAGAAAAAAGTTCAAAAAAAGTTATTGATTCTGTAAAAGATATTGGAAGAGAGTTTGTAATTCAAGTTGAAGGAGAAGTAATTAAAAGAGAAGCAATAAATAAGAATATCCCAACTGGTGAAATTGAGATATTAGTTACCGAAATAAATATTTTAAATTCATCCAAGGTACCCCCTTTTACAATTGAAAATGAAACTGATGGAGGTGAGGAATTAAGAATGAAGTATAGGTATCTAGACCTTAGAAGACCAGCTTTAAAAGACAATATTATTTTTAGGAATGAATTAACTTTTCAAGTGCGTAAGTACCTAAAAGAGGAAGGATTTATTGATGTTGAAACTCCCTATTTAATCAAATCAACACCTGAAGGAGCAAGAGATTTTGTAGTTCCTTCTAGAATAAATCCTGGAGAATTTTATGCACTTCCACAATCACCTCAAACATTTAAACAGTTGCTTATGGTATCTGGATTTGATAAATATGTTCAAATTGTAAAATGTTTTAGGGATGAGGATCTTAGAGCTGATAGGCAACCAGAATTTACTCAAATTGATTGTGAAATGTCATTTGTCAATCAAGAGGATATCCTAAATACTTTTGAAGGATTAGTCAAAAATTTATTTAAAGTTTGTATCGGAGCATCTTTGGAAAAATTTGATCGTATATCCTACGCTGATGCAATGGAACTTTATGGGTCTGACAAACCTGATACACGATTTGGAATGAAGTTTTTAAACCTTTCAGAAAAAGCTAAAGGAAGTGGTTTTAAAATTTTTGATTCCAGTGAATCTATTTATGGATTTACTATTGAAAATGGTGAATCTTTTTCAAGAAAAGATATTGATTATTATACAGACTGGGTTAAAAGACCTCAAATTGGTGCTCTTGGTTTGATTTGGATAAAGCACAATCAAGATGGGTCAGTAAAATCTTCAGTTGATAAATTCTTTAATGAAGAACAATTAAAATCAATGACAGGCTCGAAAGCTGGAGATCTAACATTTATAATTTCTGGTGATAAGAAAAAGACACTTACTCAACTTGGGAGTTTAAGAATACATGTTGGTGAAAAACTAGGGCTTAGAGATAAAAATAAATTTAATGCATTATGGGTTACTGACTTTCCTATGTTCGAATGGGATGAAGAAACTAAAAGATATCATGCAATGCATCATCCATTTACATCACCAGTTGAAAATACAATTGGGGAGGATCCAGGATCAACTCTAGCTAATGCTTATGACCTTGTTATAAATGGAAATGAAATTGGTGGTGGATCAATAAGAATTCATGATCAAAAACTACAAGAGGAAGTTTTCTCTATTTTAGGATTTTCTAAAAAAGAGGCATTTGATCAATTTGGATTTTTACTTGAAGCTTTTACTTATGGTGCACCTCCACACGGCGGTATTGCATTTGGATTAGACAGATTAGCTGCTGTGATGAAAGGTGAAGAATCAATCAGAGACTATATAGCATTTCCAAAAAACAATAGTGGACGAGATGTTATGATTGACAGCCCATCAAGTATTGATAAAGACCAATTGGATGATTTAAATATTAAAATCAAATAATTTGTTTCTACGAATTTTACTATACATTATTTTTATTCTGGATTTGGCTCTACTGTTTTTCGGATTGTATAAAAAAAATACAGATATCGAACTTGGTGAAAAATTAATTGGAAGTAGTGTTCTTGCTTTCTGTTTTATTTTCTTACCTATCTTTCTTTACTACCGCTACAGTAAGAGAAATTTAGAGGATTATATTTATAAAGACTAAGTTTTTTTCAGTTTCCTTTTTTTAATAAAAAAGGCATCAATTAGTAATTTACACTCATTAGATAAAACTCCATAAGAAACTTTTGTTTTAGGATGTAATGTTGTATTTAATTTTCTGTATCCTCTGTGAGGATCACTAGCTCCAAAAACAAGTCTTGATAATTGTGCCCAATACATAGCACCAGCACACATTTGGCACGGCTCCAATGTAACATATAATGTACAATCATTTAAATATTTCCCACCTAAATAATTAGCTGCAGATGTTATAGCTTGCATTTCAGCATGAGCAGTTACATCATTTAGCATTTCTGTTAAATTATGAGCTCTAGCAATAATTTTATCATTTGAAACAATTACAGCACCAACAGGAACTTCATCTTTTTCAAAAGCCGTTTTGGCTTCAGCAAGGGCTTTGGACATATAGAAAATATCTTTTTCTTTCTGGTTCATTAACTTAATTTTTTATACCATTCAAGTGCTAATCCGTCGGTTAAACTAGCAATAAAACAACTAACATCTAAGAGACTTGAATATAAATCTGTATCTCTGTTTAAATATTCCTTTGGAATACATTCCAAAGCTAATTCATCAAATGCACTTACTTTGTCATTTCTCCAATTTATAACTGAATTTGTAAACGTCTTCAAAAGGAAATTTAAAACCTTATATCCTGTGAGTTCTTTTTCAATCACCTCTTTAGACTTATAGACTTTTTCAATACTAATCTCAATTATTCCATCCATTTGTGCTTTAAATTTACTTATGGACATTAAAGATTTATCGAATGTTCCATCCAATATTTTTTCTTCATTTTCAATAAATATTTTTACTGCTTCATTAATTAATGTGTTAATTGCTAATGCTCTCAAGTATGCAATTCTTTGAGACTTCAATCCCATTTTTGAATATTTTTCTTTATCAATTGTATCCTTAACAAGCTTAACTAAATATTCAAGAGCAAATTCTTCAGGAATCCAATCCAGATTTATTCCATCCTCAAAATCAATTAATGTGTAACAAATATCATCAGCCGCTTCAACTAAAAAAGCTAAAGGATGTCTATTGTAATTTGAGTCACCGATTTTTAAATTTAGTTCCTCAGCAACTTCATCAAAAAAGATATGTTGGTTAGAAAAGAAACCATATTTTTTATCCTTAATATTCTTTGTTGGCTTGTATGGAAGTGAGGCTTTTGGGTATTTTGTAAATGCTCCTAGAGTTGCATAGCTTAATCTCAAACCTCCTGGTGATCCAATTTTACTTTCTGTTAATATTTTAAATCCATTGGCATTCCCCTCAAAATTACACAGGTCATGATACTGAACTTTTGTTAACTCGCTTTTATATTTTTCTCCTTCACCAATTTTAAAAAAATCTCCAATTGCTGACTCTCCACTGTGACCAAATGGTGGATTCCCAATATCGTGAGCTAAACAAGCAGCAGCTACAATACTCCCAAAATCATTTGTTTGAAATCCATGAATTTGATTTAAATATGGATACTTTTCTAAAATGTGTTTTCCAACTGTACGCCCTAAACTTCTACCAACGACAGATACTTCTAAACTGTGTGTTAATCTTGTATGGACGAAACTTGTTTTTGAAAATGGTACAACTTGTGTTTTGTCTTGAAGTGTTCTAAAAAATGATGAGAAAACAATTCTATCATAGTCAACATCAAATCCAACTCTCGTTTCATCTTGCTCTGACCTAAGTCTTTTTAAACTATCTCCATGTCTTTTTAATGATAAAAGGTTTTCCCATTTCATTAATGCAATTTAAATATTTTTGAGAATTGGAAAGATGAAAAAATAAATGTTTTATAATTTAAATTTCATCAACCTTGCAGCTGAGCTACTTTTTTCATCTTCAGAGGTTATCCAGAATGTTGTTGGATCAATAATTTTTATAGCCTCAACCTGAGTTTTCCCGATTGGGATTTCATACATATCAATTTTTTGATTTTTATTGTTTAAACTAAAATCAGTAATTATTAAAACGTAATATTCATCAAACTTGATAGTTGATGTCAGAGCTAATGTATTTGTTGCTTTATCGTAATCACCACCAGTGACTATTGAATCAGTATTTAAACTACCAATTTTTTTTGCCTGATAATTTCCTGCATTTTTTGGAAGAGAGTAGATTTCAGTAATTTTTTTTCGTTTATTTTTTGTGAATATTAATAGTTTGTCCTCAAAAGAGATTAAAGCTTCAGCATCATACTCTGATCTTCTATAAATTCTCTTAAATTTTTTTTGTTCTGGATATGAAAAGTTTATAACCTCAACATTTTCATTAGAAGACTTTTGAATTGGGATTTTAACAATAGATAAATTTTTTCTTGTATCATAATTATTCCCCATGTTAGCAACATATAAAAACTCTTCGTCTTTAGTTATGTCCTCCCAATCAGTATTTTTAACCCCAGCAATCTTTCGGGTCTCAACTATTTTTCCTTTTTCATCTAAATAATATAATGCTGGATCCCCTCCAGAATCATTGTGTGTAACAAATTGACCGTCTATAATCTCTAATCCAGATGTTTCATCAATAATTTTTGATAAACTGATGTCTGTTGTAATTTTCTGCGAATAAGAAAATTGAAATACAATAAGTGTAAGTAGAATACTAATTCTCATTTATAATTTTTCTCCAATCTACTAATTTAAAATTTTGATTCAAACCATCATTATCATCATCTTGAGCAATAAAAAATCCCTTAGGAAATTTTTTGGTAGAAATTGAAGTTACATCAATACCATCAGTTTCAGTTGTACCATCAATAGTTTTTCCAGAAATAACTCTAAAAAAGGTCTTAGCCTTTAATGATTCTCTATCAATAAGTAAATAACCATTAGATCCTTGAACAGAAGAAATTAAATACCCTTTACTATCGCCATCGTCCCTCAATGCCAAACCTTCAAAGTCAGGTTTAAAAAATTTATTTTTCTTAAATATTAATTTTCTTTCCTCATCAGTTGTTGGAAAAACATTAATTTCCCATATACCTTTTCTTTCTTGACCTATATAAACTTTTCCTTTAGACTCATCTGCTACTATACCTTCAACTAAAGAGGAAAATCTTAATTTTCTTTCAAATTTAATTTCGGGACTTGATTCATCATTATTATAACTCCACTGCTCTACATTTCCTTTTTTATCACTTACAAATAAATATGTATTATACTTATCATCATAAAAAGTAATTCCATAAACATCTTTTAAACTTGGAACTACTTCACGAACTATATTATTTTCTAACTCTCCTTTCGAATTAAAAATATAAAGATCAATACTATTGTATGTTCTATTTGTTCCGGCAACTAAGTATTTATCTTGACTGGACTTGGATGGAATTATATCCACATTATTTATCCTCCCAACCTCATAATCATAGAGCTTATTACCCTCTAAGTCATATACAATTATGCCGAATTTTTTATCTGATGAAACAATTAAACTTTTTTCTGGATTGATTAGGTTTTCTAAAACACACATATCATCTGCTGCATCATCACCAGCAAAAACTGGCTCTGTTTCTACATCAGCTTCAACTTCAATATATAACAAAGAGCCTAATAAATTAGGCTCTTGTGAATTTAATATGCTAGTAAAAATAAAACTAGCAAAAAATAATTTTTTAAACATTAAAAATCATATTTTAAACCTACATTCCAGCTTAAATTATAATATTCAAGTTGCATAGTTTTTTCAACAGTACCTTGATAATATCTTAAAGGCTGATTTGTTAGGTTTTTGCCCTCAGCAAATATACTAAGTTTGTCAGTAATTTTGTAGTTAGCATTTACGTCCAAAAATGTTTGCTCATCATAATATCTGTCTTCATAAGCATCTCCACTCAACTCATCCAATGCTTCGCTTGCATAATTCATTGATGCTCTAACAAAAAATTTATTTGCTTCATAGGCTAACGATAAGTTATACATATTATCAACTTGACCAACTAATGGAATGTCATCTCTACCTTCAACTCTGTCTGTCGAAGAATTGGTTGAAGTATAGTTTCCCATAAAAGTGAAGTTATTCAAGAACTTAGTTTGAAAACCAATTTCAAAACCATTCAAAGTAGCTTTTTCACCATTTCTAAGTTGACTCATTTCATAACCATCATCACCAGCATATGTATAATTATTAGTAGCAAACTTATAAATCCAGTCATCAATACTTTTATTAAAAAACCCTACTGAAAATAAACCTAATCCTTTAAAATAATATTCAGCCATAAAATCAATGTTAGTTGATAAAGAGGCTTTTAAATCTGGGTTTCCAAGTGAAAGTTCTTTATCGTCAGAATTTGAATATTCGTATGGAACTAGATCATAATATGATGGTCTTGATAATGATTGAGTTAATGCAAAGTTAAAGTTCAATTTATCATTTAAATCCCATTGTAAAGTAAGATTTGGAAGAATATTAGTGTAACTATTATCTCCAGTTACTGATCCAATATCTGCTGGTGTCTCATCCTCTTCTTCATCAAAAACTTGACCTGTATATTCAACATTTGTACTTTCAATTCTAGCTCCTGCAATTAAAGTTAAATTATCTCCTAACTTATCTTTAATCATAGCATAAAATGCAGTTATATTTTCATCTGCATCGTAATTACCTCCTGCAAATTCATCCATAACATAGGAGTCAAAATTAGGGTCACTAGGGCCTCCTAACGATAAGTTACCTAATGCTGCTGCTGTCAAGAAATTACCACTTTGATATTTTTTACCCGGTTGATAACCTGGTAATGTAGCATCAAAATATTCAACACCACTCATGTCAGATAATCCATTATCATATTCATACCAAATATCATTTCTGTCTTTAGTTTTACTTTTGTATTTGAATCCAAATTTTACTTCATCATTGACATTATATGGTAAATCAAAGTCTAATGAAAAAGAAGTATTAGTTTCTTCAGTACCTTTAAATGCTTGTTCTGTTTTCTTATAACCAAACTGACTTACATCATTCCAATCATTGCCAGCATATACAAAACTTGGAAATCTAGGATTTGATATATCTAAGGATGATATTGGAACTCCTTTTTGCTCATATCTTACATATCTTTCGTCAGGTCTGTTCTCACTAGCAGATGAAAAACTCACTTTCCAATCCATTCCGAGTTTACCAAATTGATGATCACCACCGAAAGAATATTTCTGAGTCTTTTGGTCCTCTAATCTTGTATTTTTATTTCTATCATTATTACCTCCACCTTTAGTTTGCCTTCTAACTCTCACTGTCATATCTTCCATATCTACACTACCGACTCTCATTCTATACCTGTTTTCCCAATCATCTCGGTGGTTATATATTGATTTAAAGTAGAGCTGATTATTATCATTTAAGTTCCAATCTAGGTTTAAACTTAAACTTCGTCTTGTTCTTTTAACATCATATCTTCTTATATCCATTTCGCCAATAGCTCCATCATCTGCCCAATCAGCTGGATCATTCCATTCAAACTCAATATTATCTGAACCATAATCTCTAGTTTGAACAGTAGCAGATAGTGTATAACTAAATTTTTCAGAAACTTCGTTTCCTATTAATGCTGTTATATTTGAATTATAACCGCCTTGTCTTATTGGGTTTCCACCTCCAGCTACAGTTGCTGATGCCCTAAAACCTGTTGGATTAGATCTTGTAATTAGGTTAACAGAACCACCAATTGCATCAGCCTCCATATCAGGTGTTAATGTTTTATTTACCTCAATTGACTGAATCATTGCTGATGGTATTAGGTCTAACTGAACGTTTCTATTATCCCCTTCTGCTGATGGAATTCTATCTCCATTTAATGTTACAGAATTTTGACCAGGTCCTAATCCTCTCATTACAATATTCCTTGCTTCACCTTGGTCTCCTTGCATACTAACACCAGCAATTCTTTTAATTACATCACCAACATTATCATCAGGAAATTTTCCAATCTGATCTGCAGAAACAACATTGGTTACATTAACATCAGATTTTTGCTTATTGAGTCCTTTAATAATTCCACTTTGAAATCCGGATACTACAACTTCTCCAAGTTCACTTACAGCTGTTTCTAAAGTAAAGTCTAAGGTATTTGAACCTTCAACAATTGAAATTACTTGCTCAACGGTTTCGAATCCAATATAAGATACTTTTATTGTTTGCTCGCCATCAATGCCAACAATATTGTAAAATCCATTAAAGTCAGTAACTACAGCTTTTCCTGAGGGTAAAGCTTGAATTGTTGCACCAGGTAATGCAAAACCATTACCATCTGTAATTTTCCCTTTTAAAGTAGTTGTTTGTGAAAATGAAATGCTTATTAAGCATAGAGTAAATAAGTTTAAAATAAATTGTCTCATAATTAATTATTGTGATACAAAATTATTTTACTAAACCAACTACTATGTTACCATACAGTTAAGTTGTGTTATGAAATTGTTAAGTTACTTAGTGAAATTCTAGATTCTAATTGCTTGCTACAATTTTTTTAACCCAAGACTTGTGGCTTAAGATTTTATTTTTATTGTAATAAACCTCAATAATTTGTTCGTTATTCCAAAAAAACCACTTTCCATCTTTTTTTCCTTTATTAAATTCACCAATTACTGCAAGATTACCATTAATATCATAAGATTCTAATCTACCATGAAGTTTATTATTTTTTAAAAAACCTACCTGATATAGCTCCCCATTATCATGAAAAATTTCTACCCTAATCAAATCATTTAACTCAATGGATTGTTCATTGACATTATCTTGAGAGTACATATTAAAAAACAGTAAAAAAGCTGAAATAAAAATTAAATTTTTCATATTATGATTGTTATATATCAAATATAAAAAATTATTTACATTAACCTAACATTTACTTAACATTAAATTAACATTAAAAATATAAAATACTGATATACAATTACTTAATTAATATAATTTTATTTCAAAAATTACTATTTACTTAACAATAATATAATATTGATTATCTATTAATTATATATCTTCGTTGACTAATGCAAGACTACTATTTAATACTTGTCATAATCCTTGGAATATTAGCGATTATTGATTTGATGGTTGGAGTGAGTAATGATGCTGTAAACTTTTTAAACTCAGCAATTGGATCAAAAGTGGTTTCCTTTAAAACTTTAATGATTATTGCTAGCTTGGGTGTTGCTTTTGGCGCAATGTCATCAAGTGGAATGATGGAAGTTGCCAGAAAAGGGATATTCAATCCTGAAATGTTTCTATTCTCTGAAATCATGATAATATTTATTGCAGTTATGATAACAGACATATTATTATTAGACTTGTTTAATTCTTATGGTCTTCCAACCTCAACAACAGTTTCCATTGTTTTTGAACTTTTAGGTGCTGCTGTTGTCATATCAATAATTAAAATTTCATCCAGCAGCGATGCATTTATAGATTTATCAACATACATAAACACGTCTAAAGCAACTCAAATAATTTTTGGAATATTTTTGTCCGTCTTAGTTGCCTTTTCAATAGGGGCATTGGTTCAGTTTTTATCCAGATTAGTTCTGTCTTTTAAATTTGAAGAAAAAAAGAAATGGTTGGGTTCAATATTTGGAGGAATCGCCTTAACATCAATATTTTATTTCATTGTAATTAAAGGATTAAAAGGAACACCATACTCATCAAGTAGTTTTGAAATTTTAAATGGGAGTACTCTTTCAAACTATATAGACAATAATCTAGTATCAATTGTTATTGTATCACTTCTGTTTTTAACATTTTTATCGTATTTAATCAATTCTATTTTAAAAGTAAATATCTATACAATTGTAATTTGTGTTGGAACATTTGCATTAGCATTAGCATTTGCAGGGAATGACCTTGTGAACTTTATTGGTGTGCCAATTGCTGGATATCAATCATACCTTGCGTGGATTGGCTCTGGAGTTGAAGCTGATGCATACTTTATGGGCGCATTATCAGAAAAAGTCGCAGCACCAACATTGATACTGCTTGGTGCAGGTGTAATTATGATAGTTACATTATGGACTTCTTCAAAAGCTAAATCTGTTATAAAAACATCCATTGATTTATCAAGACAAGAAGAAACAATTGAAAGATTTGAACCAAATTTTCTTTCTAGAGGACTAGTTAGATTAGGGGCTTATTTTCAAAAAAGTTTTTTAAAAATACTTCCAAATAATTCAATTAATTTTATTGAGAGACAGTACATAAAACCAAAAGTAAACACGCTAATACTTAGAAAAGATAGACCTGCATTTGATAAAATTAGAGCTTCAATTAATTTAGTAGTAGCTGCAATTTTAATATCAATAGCTACATCTTACAAGCTACCACTTTCAACAACATATGTAACATTTATGGTTGCTATGGGAACATCTTTAGCAGATAGGGCGTGGGGAAGTGACAGTGCTGCTTACAGAGTTGCAGGTGTAATTAATGTAATTGGCGGATGGCTTATGACTGCACTAATTGCCTTTTTGGCTTCAGGTCTAATTGCTTCAATTATCTATTATTTTGATCAATATGCTTTATACCTTTTAGTTCTTATAGTGGCAATAGTTTTGACTAAAAATTACTTTACTCATAAAGAAAGAAGAACAAAAGAAATTGAAGAGGAAGAGCTAGAGTTAATTGAAAGTAAATCAATAAAAGGTGTAATTTTTGAAAGCTCTAAAAACATTACCAAATTTTCAAAAAGAATTAGTAAGCTATATAAAAATCTACTAACAGGAATTAGCTCAAAAAATATTTTACTATTAAAAGACAGTGAATCAATAGTCAATAAACTAGATAAAGATGTAGATCTTATCGCAAATAATGTTTTCTATTTTATTAAAAACTTAGATGAAGCAACTTCACAATCTGCATCTAATTTTCATATGAGTGTTCTTGAATCTTTAGAAAATATAACAAGACTCACTCAATCGTTATTAAAGTCCAGTTCTAAACATTTTAAAAATGAACACAGGGGGCTAACATTCCAACAATTAAGAGAGCTCAAGGAGATTGAAATAGATTTAGAATTATTTTTCAACAAGGTTATAGAAACTTTTGAAAATAAAAATTACAAACAAATTCAATCAATTTTTGAGATTAAAGAAAGTGTAAGCAATTCTCTGGAATCAAAAATTAAATCTCAAATTTCTAGAACGAAAGAGAAAGAATCTAGCCCAAGGAATACAAGGCTTTATTTTGAAATCCTTAAAAAAACTAAAAAAATTACTGAAAATTATATTGAAATTTTAGAGCTGTACTCAGATAAGTATGATGAGAAAATCAGCCCTACACAATTTGAAAATCAAGATTAAAATTAGGAACCACACATTAAGCAATCATCTCCCTCATCATTCTTGTTTTTTTCGATCATCTCCTTTAATTCTTCTGCAGTTAATGGCTCAACAGGGATTTGAGAAACGGCATCAGCAGTTGGTGGAGGTTCAGCGACAGATGCTGTTGCAGCAACCTCTTCTTTAACCTTTTCTTCTTTCTTAGTATTATCAAGTGTAAATTTAATTGCATCTACAGCTGACTTTGTTCTTAAGTAATACATTCCAGTTTTTAAGCCTGATTTCCATGCATAAAAATGCATTGATGTTAACTTGGCCATTGTAGCGCCTTCCATAAATAAATTTAATGACTGAGACTGATCAATGAAATATCCTCTGTGTCTAGCCATATCAATTACATCTTTCATTTTTAGTTCCCAAACTGTTCTGTAAAGCTCTTTAATATCCTCAGGAATTCCATCTATGTGTTGGATTGATCCATTTGCTTTCATTAACTCTTGCTTTAACTCTTCAGTCCACAAACCTAATTTTACAAGATCTTCTAAAAGATGTTTGTTTACAACAATAAATTCACCTGAAAGAACTCTTCTTGTGTATATGTTTGATGTATAAGGCTCAAAACATTCATTGTTTCCAAGTATTTGAGCGGTTGAAGCAGTAGGCATAGGTGCAACCAATAATGAGTTTCTCACGCCATTCTTTTTAATTTCTTTTCTAAGGCCATCCCAATCCCATCTTCCACTTAATTCATCATCCTTAATACCCCACATGTTGTGTTGAAATTCACCTTTAGAAATTGGAGACCCTTTATAAGATTTATATGCCCCCTCTTTAATTGCTTCTTCCATTGATGCGGTCAAAGCAGCAAAATAAATTGTTTCAAAAATTTCTTGGTTTAGGGTTTTTGCATCATCACATGTAAAAGGCATTCTTAATTTTATGAATGTATCGGCAAGACCTTGCACTCCTAATCCAATTGGTCTATGTCTAAAATTTGAATTCTCAGCTTCCTTAACTGGATAATAATTTCTATCAATTACTTTATTCAAATTCTTAGTAACTCTTTTAGTTACTTTAAATAGTTCCTTGTGGTCAAAAGAATTATTCTTAACAAACATTGGAAGAGCAATTGATGCGAGGTTGCATACAGCAATTTCGTCTTTAGATGTATACTCTAATATTTCAGTACAAAGATTTGAAGATCTGATTGTACCTAAGTTTTTTTGATTTGACTTTCTGTTACATGCGTCCTTGTATAACATGTACGGAGTACCAGTTTCAATTTGAGCTTCTAATATTTTTTCCCAAAGCTCTCTGGCCTTAATTGTCTTTCTTCCTTTTTGATCTTTCTCGTACTTTAAATAAAGTTTTTCAAACTCTTCACTGTGTGTATCATACAATCCGGGACACTCGTTTGGACACATTAAAGTCCACTCTTCATTACTTTCAACTCTTTTCATGAATAAGTCTGGAATCCACATTGCATAAAACAAGTCTCTTGCTCTCATCTCCTCTTTACCATGATTTTTCTTTAATTCTAAAAAGTCAAATATATCTGAATGCCATGGCTCAATGTATATTGCAAATGATCCTTTTCGTTTTCCTCCACCTTGATCAACGTATCTAGCTGTATCATTGAAAACTCTCAACATAGGAACTATACCATTTGAAGTACCATTAGTCCCAGCTATGTATGAACCGGTTGCTCTAATATTATGTATGGACAATCCGATACCACCAGCTGATTGAGAAATTTTTGCTGTTTGCTTTAATGTATTGTATATACCATCAATACTATCATCCTGCATTGTCAATAAAAAACAAGAGGATAGCTGAGGCTTTGGTGTTCCTGAATTAAATAATGTAGGAGTTGCATGAGTAAAATACTTTTTTGACATCAAAGTATATGTTTCAATTGCAGCGTCTAGATCATCCAAATGAATACCAATAGAAACCCTCATCAACATATGTTGAGGTCTCTCAACGGTAACTCCATTTAACTTTAGAAGATATGATCTCTCAAGTGTTTTGAATCCAAAATAATCATAGTTGAAATCTCTGTTATAAATAATTGTGGAATCAAGTTTCTCAGCATTTTTCTTAATTACTTTATAAACCTCGTCTGACAATAATGGAGCTTTTTTATTTGTCCTTGGATTCACATAATTATACAAATCATCCATAGTTTGTGAGAATGATTTCTTTGTGTTTTTGTGAAGGTTTGAAACAGAAATTCTAGAAGCTAAATTAGCATAGTCTGGATGAGTTGTAGTCATTGTAGCAGCAACTTCTGCAGCAAGGTTATCAAGCTCTGATGTAGTTACACCATCATAGAGACCTTCAATAACTCTCATTGAAACTCTGACTGGATCCACAAGTGGGTTAAGACCATAGCAAAGCTTTTTAATTCTTGCCGTTATCTTATCAAACATTACTGGCTCCTTATGGCCGTCTCTTTTTACTACAAACATTTGGTACTAGTTGTTGTTCTTATAAATTTAATTAAAAATCTTCATCAAAACTGATCTCTTCAGATCTAGTATCATTATTTAATACTCCAGCTTTTTGATACTCCGAAACTCTTTTTTCAAAGAAGTTTGTTTTTCCTTGTAAAGAAATCATATCCATGAATTCAAATGGATTTGTTGAGTTATAAACTTTATCACAGTTAAGCTCAACCAAAAGTCTATCAGTTACAAATTCCAGATATTGAGTCATTAGTTTTGCATTCATTCCAATTAGACTAACTGGAAGTGATTCTGTAATAAACTCTTTTTCTATTTCTAATGCATCAGTCAAAATCTCAGTGATTCTTTCTTTAGGAACTTTATTTACAAGGTGATTATTGTGCAGGTGTACGGCATAATCACAGTGTACACCTTCATCTCTTGAAATAAGTTCATTTGAAAAAGTTAAACCAGGCATGAGTCCTCTTTTCTTTAACCAAAATATAGAGCAGAATGCACCTGAAAAAAAGATACCTTCAACACCTGCAAATGCTATTAATCTTTCTGCAAATGAATCAGACTCAATCCACTTTAATGCCCAATCTGCTTTCTTTTTAATTGCTGGAAAGGTTTCGATTGCATTGAATAGTTTATCTTTTTCAGCATCGTCTTTAACATACGTATCTATCAATAATGAATAAGTTTCTGAATGAATATTTTCCATCATTATTTGAAAGCCATAGAAAAACTTGGCTTCAGAATACTGAACCTCATTAACAAAATTCTCAGCAAGATTTTCATTAACGATTCCGTCAGATGCAGCAAAGAATGCTAAAATATGTTTGATGAAATATCTTTCATCATCATTTAATTTTGTTTTCCAATCTGTCAAATCTTGGTGTAGGTCAATTTCTTCAGCAGTCCAAAAACTAGCTTCGCATTTTTTATACCACTCCCATAAATCGTGATGTTTAATTGGGAAGATGACAAATCTATCTTTATTTTCTTTTAAAATTGGTTCAACCATAACGTCTAAATGTAAAAATGAATTAAATGCAATAGAGCTTTACTAAGTGTATATAGTAGCATGCAATAAAGCTTAACAAAGATTCTAAATTGTTATCAAAAAAAAAAGAATTAATTATTCACAAATTGTATTAGTTTTTAACAATTTTAAAAACTTAAATAAAAAATAAAGCGATTAATAATTTGAATTTTTATTTTCGAAAAATATTATGTTAAAATATATAGGTCTTGCAATTTCCATCATTATTTTAATAATCAATTTAGTATACTTTGATTACAGTGATGCTATTTTTTCAAACGATAATAAGGTTGCGCTAATTGGAATTTTTGGGAGCTTATGTGCTATAATACTAATCTTAATTTTAATTATTTCTGAAAAAATAAATTCAAAAATTAAAGGTCAATAATTTGATCAACTTGAACCCCAGCATTAATCAAAAAATCTAACCCAGATCTGTCTTTATATTCATTAATGTAGACTACTCGCTTAATGCCAGATTGAAAAATCAACTTACTACATTCCGTACATGGTGACAAAGTAACATAAAGGGTTGCTCCAATACTGGATTGAGTTGAGGCTGCAACTTTCATAATTGCATTTGCCTCAGCATGTAAAACATACCACTTAGTATAACCTTCATCGTCTTCACAGTTATTATCAAGTCCAGTTGGGGTACCATTATATCCGTCAGAAATAATCATTCGGTCCTTAACAATTAAAGCTCCTACTTGTCTTCTTTTACAATAAGATAACTTAGCCCATTCACTAGCCATTTTTAAATAAGCCTTATCATACTTTAATTGTTTTTTATCAATCATATTTCTAAATAAATATTAATATAGTTAATAAACAAACTATAATGGAAATTAATCGAACGTAATTTTTTCTAAAGCCAGGATTGATTAAAAATAAAATTGAGTTCAAAATCAAAATTGAAGTTGCTATTAATATTTGTGCGGTTTCAACGCCAAATGAAAAACCAATCAATGCCACTAGATCGACACCATCATTAAATGTTATTTGATTAAAAAAGTTTGCAAAACCAAATCCGTGAATTAATCCAAAAAATAAAGCAATCAGTATTGTTAAATAACCGATTTTTTGTGTGGACTTTAAAAAAAATAGATTTGTTAAAGCAGAAATAATTATAGTTACTGGAATTAAAAATTCAATAATCTCAGAGTTTGGTTTAAATATATTGTATGATGAAATTACTAAAGACATTGAATGGCCAATTGTAAAAAAAGTGACAATCCAAAATAATTTTTTCCAACTTTTAAATGAGTATACAACTGAAATTGAAACAAGAAATAGCAAATGGTCATAGGCACCTATGTCCATTATATGACTGAATCCAATTTCTAAATAAAAAATGATTTGATCTAAATTCATATTCCTCTTTGTTTTTTGATGTTTTCATATGCAGCTTGAATTTTAGAAAATTTTTCCTTTGCCGCCTTTACATAAACTTCACCCAAATTTTGAACTTTATCAGGATGATGTTTTTTTGCTAATTCTCTGTAAGCTTTTTTTAATTCATCATTAGTACAGTTTTTATCAATTTCTAAAATTTTATAATCAGAATCTGAAGATTTAAAGAACATCGCTTTAATACTTTCAAAATCTATTCTTGAAATATTTAAATATCTAGTGAATTCCAGCAACTTCTCAATTTCACTTTTTGAAACATTTCCATCAGCCTTAGCAATATTAAAAAGAAAATGAATCAATTGAAGGCGAGTTCCATAAGTTGTTCTCCTTAAAAAAAAACTACATATTTTTTCAGCAGAAATATTTCGTTTATCAATATTATTATTGAACTGTTTAAATAAAACCTCAGCTCTAGCTTGCCCATATATCGATATAAAATAATTTCTAACATATTGAAGTTCCTTTTGGGAAACATTTCCATCTGATTTAATTAAAATAGATGCTAAAGCCAATAGATTTAACTCAAACTCCTTTTTAATATTGTTTCTAATTTTTATGAAACTATTTTTATCTATTTGATGTCCAATAAATAAACCGATAAAAAATCCAGGTAACCTAAAAATATAAAACCCAATAATTCCTAAAATCCACTTATACATGATATGATGTTCAAATTTACAAATGTCAATTAATAGTTCTTTATTATATTTGAAAAAATAAAATTATGTATCCAGAAGAAGTAGTAAAACCAATGAAATTAGAATTAACATCTAATGGATTTGTAGAATTATCAAATGATGATGATATCAAAAAATTAATTGATGATGATACATCAGTGATAATGGTAAATTCTGTTTGTGGTTGTGCTGCAGCAAATGCTAGACCAGGAGTTATAATGTCATTAAATAATGAAAAAACTCCAAAAAATTTATATACAGTTTTTGCTGGAGTTGACAGAGAAGCCACTAATTCAGCTCGTGAATTAATGTTCCCTTTTCCTCCATCATCTCCTTGTATTGCGTTATTTAAAAATGGTGAGCTAGTTCACATGCTTGAAAGACATCATATTGAGGGAAGAGAAGCAAGTTTAATTTCCGAAAACTTAAAACAAGCTTACAACGAGTATTGCTAACTAGTCTGATATAGGTAATTCAATTTTAAAAATAGTACTCCCCTTTTTTGAACTAAAATCTATGTTTCCATTGTAATTAGTTACAAGATTTTTAATTATACTAAGCCCTAATCCCATCCCCTTTGACTTAGTAGTGAATTTTGGTTCAAATATTTTTTCCTTTATATTTTTTGGAACACCAACTCCATTATCCTGGATTTCTATAATTGCCTTTTTTCGGACTTTTTTAATACTAACAGTGATTTTTGGATCTTCAACATTTTCTGTTGCTTGAATTGAATTCTTAACTAAATTAGTTATGATTCTAATCAGGTTAGTACGGTCAATTTTAACTTTAAGACTTTCAATTTTAGATTCAAAATCAATACTATTTTCTTTAAAAATTTCGAGTGCCAATTTTGTTGTTGAAACAATGTCAATATTCTCATTTTTTTGTGCAGGCATTTCAGCAAAATGTGAAAAGGCTGTTGAAATTGAACTAAGCACATCTATTTGTTGAACTAATGTATCACTAAAATCCTCCATTTTTTCTTGGATTTTGGGATCATTTGGATTGAACTTAAGTTTAAAATTTTGAACACTTAATTTCATTGGAGTGAGTGGATTCTTAATTTCATGTGCAACTTGCTTAGCCATTTCTCTCCAAGCTAACTCTCTTTGAGATTTGGATAATTTTTTTACATTTTCATCAATTTGACTAACCATGTTATTATATGAACTAACAAGTGTAAACATCTCTTTACTTGAAACGCTGGTTCTAATTTTCTTATTCAATTTATCCAGTCTCATTTGTCTCATTTTTTTAACTAATTCTGAAATTGGATTGGTAATATAAAGTGAGACAAAATATGATATGATAATTGCTAAAACAAATAACAAAATATATACCTGTGCAATATTAATTATAAAGGACCTAATCTCGTAGGCATTTAATTTATCATCATCAACATATGGTAGATTTAATATCCATATTGGCTTGCCATAAATATCCAATATGTAAGAAAAGGATGATCGAATCAATTGATTTTCTGATTCATTTTTTTTCACAAGTTTTGAACTAGTTGAAGATCCCAAATCATTAATCAATAATTCATCTAATTTAGTTGTAACATTATCGTCAACTGTAGATCCAATCAAGGTTCCATCTAAATCATATAAACTGAAATTAATATTTTGAACATCTGAAATCTTGAAGATTTCATCTTTTAAATCTTCATCTAAAACTGTACTAATATTTATGCCAACATCAGGTCTTCTATTGAATAGATAAGACAGTTGATTGTCCGGCTGTAGAGATTTTTCATTAAAAAGGATATTAAAAGCTCTTTGAAGCTGCGCTTCTTTTCTATCCAATCTTAGCTCATGATAATATAATGAGTTATCACGAATTTGAAAACTAGTAGTAATCCCAATTAATAAAAAGGATACAAAAACTAGTAGAATCATAGCAAAGAAGATTCTAGTTCTCAATAATAAATATGGCTCCTTCATAAATGACTATATCTAAAATAGTCAAAATCAAAAATTATTCCACTTAATATTTTTTATTTTAATACATTAGAGCAGATGAAGAAAAGAACAATTATACTTTTTATATGTTCAATATTTATATGTCTTGGAATTATTTTCAAATCAGAAACTGTTTACCTATATGACTTGGTTAAAATAATTGTAAAAATCAAAAGAACTACTGCAGATATTACGGACTACAAGTATTTTGATAACATTACTATTCCAAAAAGTAAGAATCCGCAATCATGGCCCATTCATGATAGCTATAATAATGTAAACCCCACAGAAAAATTGGACAGCATTCATTCTGAATTAGGAACTGTAGCTTTTTTAATAATTAAAAATGATTCTATATGGCATGAAAAATATTATGAGGGCTATAATGAAAATTCACTTAGTAATTCTTTTTCAATTTCAAAAAGTATTGTTGCTGCAATTATGGGTAGAGCTATAACGGAAGGATATCTTTCTGGATTAGATCAAAAAGTTGGAGATTTTATTCCAGAGTTTAGCTCTGGCTTAGCCAGTAACTTAACCGTTGGAGATTTGTCAAGCATGTCCTCAGGTATGAAATGGACAGAAGATTATAAAAATATTTTTGGAGTAACTGCAAGAGCATATGTTGGAACTGGATTGGAAGAACTTATAAAATCTAGGCCTATTATTTCAGAACCAGGTAAATCATTTAAGTATTTGAGTGGTGATACTCAATTATTAGGAATGACTATAGAAAAGGCTACCGGTAGAAAAATATCCGATCTTGTTTATGAATGGTTTTGGAACCCAATGGGTGCAGAAAATGATGCTCTTTGGCAAGTAGATAATGCAAAAACTAACATGGAAAAAGCTTACTGTTGCTTTAATTCAAATGCTAGAGATTTTGCAAGATTTGGAAAACTTTTTAAAGATTATGGATATTGGGATGGAGAAACTCTTTTGGATTCATCATTTACAAGAAAAGTTACTTCTCCAAGATTTAAGGAGAGTCCCCACTACGGATATGGTTTTTGGATAGGAAAATACAACAGCATGGACTTTTTTGCAATGAGAGGTCATCTAGGTCAACATGTGTTTGTTTTTCCAGATCAAAATATAATGATTGTTAGATTAGGAAAACGTCAAGATAAAAAAACTGAAAGAGAGATATATCCAAAAGATCAACAAGTTTATCTTGAGGAAGCATTTAATATGTTAAAAATATATTTTGATGAAGTCTAAATTAATCTCAGTTAATAACTTAAAAGTATCATCAGAACATAAAAAATTAGTTAAAGGAATTTCATTTGATCTTAACAGAAATGAAATTCTTGGAATTATTGGTGAATCAGGCAGTGGAAAATCATTAACTGCCCTTAGCATTTTATCACTTATAAAATTCAAAGGGCTTAATCAGAGTGGTGAAATTTTTTATGCTGATGAATTAATTGATAAAAATAATCAGGATAATATTATTAGGAATGAGATTTCTATAATTTTTCAAGATCCAATGAGTTATTTAAACCCAAGCATGAAATGCGGTGAACAGATTTTGGAGGCCTTAAAAATTAAAGATAAAAATCAAGTTTTAAGTTTAATTAATAAGGTTAAAATTAATGAACCTGAACTGACATATAATAAGTATCCTCACCAATTAAGTGGAGGTCAACAACAAAGAATAATGATAGCTATTGCAATTGCTAAAGAACCTAACTTAATAATTGCTGATGAGGCTACTTCATCATTAGATAGTCTGATAAAAAAAGATATCATTAATCTTTTGATGGAATTGAAGAATGAATATAAACTTAGTCTTATTATTGTCAGCCACAACCTAAATTTAATATCCAAAATTTCAAATTACGTTTTGGTAATGAATGATGGGTTAATTGTTGAAGAAGGATCAACAAACAAAGTTTTTAAAAATCCGAAAGAGAAGTACACAAAAAAACTTATTGATCAAAATAATAAATTAAAAAAAACTAAAAGAAAGAAAATCGTTAAGGCAAATAAAATTCTGAACATAAAAAATTTAGAATTATCAATCAGAGGAAAACATATATTGCAAAATATAAGTTTTAAAATTATTGAGGGAGAAACCATTGGTATAATTGGACAGTCAGGTTCAGGCAAAACAACAATATCAAGATGTATAATTGGTTTTTATAAAAACTATGATGGCAAAATACATTACAAAGGGAAAGAGATTAAATCGATCAATAGGTATAATTTAAGTAAAGAAATTCAACTAATTTTTCAAGACCCATATTCAGCATTAAATCCAAATATCAAAATTATAGATCAAATAAAAGAACCAATGAAAGTTCATTTTAAATTAAGTAAAGATGAATTAAACAATAGGGCATATGATTATTTAAATAAAGTAAAATTAAAAGAAGATTTATATCACAAATACCCTTCAGAATTATCTGGAGGCGAGAGACAAAGGGTGGTAATAGCAAGAGCTTTGTGCTTAAAGCCAAAGCTTATAATATGCGATGAATGTGTTTCTGCCTTAGATAAATCAATTCAATTTTCAATACTTAAATTATTGGATAATTTAAAGAAAGAAATGAAACTAACTTATATTTTTATTTCTCACGATCTTGCACTTGTTAAAATTATGTCTGATAGAATTATTGTTTTAAAAGACGGTCAAATAGTGGATGAAAATCCCACAAATAATCTATTTAAAAATCCAAAAAAGTATACCAAAAAGCTCATTGATGCAATAATATAAAATGACCGACACTTTATTAATTATTGATTCGCTTCTAAAATATATATCACTCATATTTCTAATTTATTGCTCTATAAACTTTTGTTATAAATTAATTTTAAAAAAACAATATTCAATTAATGATTTTAGGATATCCCTAATTACTTTAATTTTTGTTTTTTTTAAATTTTCAGCCTCTCTTTTGTGGATATTTTCTGATCTAATTTTTGAAGAAAAAAACTTAGTAACTTTTATTATTGTTTTATTGGGATTTTATTTACATAACAAGGTAGTTGAGTCAAGAAAAAAATTTTTTAGGTTGTTTGTTTTCTATTCTATATCAATTTATTTTCTGATGATGACTTAAAAGCAAAAAACACTCTTAGAAGAGTGTCTTAGGCTAAACAAACTATGAAAAACTAACAAAATAAATTTAGTTTAAATTTGTTTCGAATTTTATTAAAGAATTGTTAAAATGAGTTTTAATAAAAATATTGGTGTATTGGGAGCTGGAAGTTGGGGAACTGCTTTAGTTAAGATGCTTTCAGAGAATTCCGATAAAATTTTTTGGTACAGTAGAAACGATATTCAAATCAAAGAAATAATTAAAACAAAAAAAAATCCAAAATATTTAAAAGATTTAGAAATTGATACTGATAAAATAAATATTAGTTCAGATTTAAATTTCATTATTGATAACTCGGATATTCTAATTATTGCTATTCCTTCACCTTATATTGAAAAAAGTTTAAATGAACATAAAACTGCCTTAGCTAATAAAATTATTTTTTCTGGATCAAAAGGCGTGATTCCAGAATCCCATTTGGTAATTACTGAGCATCTCCATAAGGAATACAATATACCATTTAAAAATTTAGGTATTTTAAGTGGTCCAACTCATGCGGAGGAAATTGCCAAAGGAAAACTATCCTACTTAACCGTTGGTTCATCAAACGATGAAATTTCAAAATATTTATCAAAAAAATTATTTTCTCCATACGTTCATACGTCACTATCTAATGATGTAATCGGAATTGAATATGCAGCAACATTAAAAAATATATATTCAATTTTGGTTGGAATTTCTTTTGGTTTAGGCTATGGAGATAATTTTATAAGTGTACTAATTAGTCATTGCACTAAAGAAATGATAAATTTTATTAAATCAATAGATAACGTAAAGCGTGAATTTAGCCATTCAGCATACATTGGCGACCTATTGGTAACTACATACTCTAAACATAGTAGAAATAGGACTTTTGGCGAAATGATAGGAGAAGGGCTACCTGTAAAAAAAGCTATCTCAAAAATGTCAATGATTGTTGAGGGTTATTATGCTACAAAAAATGCATATGAGATTTCAAAATCAAAAAATATGAATTTTGAAATTATAAAAGTTGTACATGAAATATTGTACAATAATAAAAATGCAGAATTAGAATTAAAGCTTTTAGCTGAAAAACTAAATTGATGATCTGAACTGATTTAAAAATCTCAAATCATTTTCATACAAGGTTCTAATATCTTCAATTTGATAAAGAAGCATAGCTATTCTTTCAATACCAAGTCCAAATGCGAATCCAGAAAATTTTTCAGTATCAATTTTACAGTTTTGTAAAACATTCGGATCAACCATACCACATCCCAATATCTCTAACCATCCAGTTCCTTTAGTTATCCTGTAATCAGCCTCAGATTCAAGACCCCAATATATATCAAGTTCTGCACTAGGCTCAGTAAATGGAAAATATGAAGGTCTTAATCTAATTTTACTTTTTCCAAACAATTCTTTTGTAAAATGCAAAAGCGTTTGTTTTAAATCAACAAATGAAACACCCTTGTCAATGTATAGACCTTCAACCTGATGAAAAAAACAATGTGACCTAGCAGATATATCTTCATTTCTGTAAACCCTTCCTGGTGATATGGTTCTTATTGGTGGATCATTGTTTTCCATATGTCTTATTTGAACTGATGAGGTATGAGTTCTTAGGAGCCAATCAGGATTTTTATTAATATAAAAGGTATCCTGCATATCCCTAGCAGGATGATGCTCTGGTAAATTAAGAGCAGTAAAATTATGCCAATCATCTTCAATTTCAGGACCTTCTGAAATATCAAATCCTATTTTTAAAAATATATCGATGATTTTATTTTTGACAATTGATATTGGATGTCTAGACCCTAACTTTATAAAATTTGCTGGTTTAGTTAAATCGTCAGAACTTTGATCCGAGCTTGTTTTCGTAAACTTTTTCTTTTGTTTGGATAAAATTTCATTAACCTTCTCTTTAATGGAGTTAATTTTTAAACCAACTTCCCTTTTTTGAGCATCTGGTATTTCCTTTAATTTTGAAAATAAAAAGGGTACAATTCCTTTTTTAGAAATATATTTTATTCTAAACTTCTCAAGCTCATCACTGTCCTTAAGTTTAATTTTTTCTAAATCAGCTATATGTTTATTTATTTCTTCAATCATTAATATTGCTAAAATATCTCAATAAAATTAAATTTTAAAACTTCACCAGAATTTAATTAAATCAAATCCATAGTAAATTATTAATGCGGATACTACAAATCTAAAAAACTTACCTATTAGCATCCACAAAGCAACCCTGTAAGAATCTACCTTAAAAAATCCTAGGCTCAGAGCTAAAATATCTCCACCCAATGGGAACCATGTAAAAAATGCCAGTATACTTCCCCATTTATCAATTTTAATTTTAAATGCTAAAACCTTTTCTTTTTTAATCTTGAAATATTTTTCTATTTTTTTCCAATCACCTATTCTTCCGACAAAATATGATGTCATTCCACCAAGCCAATTACCAATTGTTGCAACAAAAATTGTAACTGGAAGGCTAAAACCTTTTACAATTAATATTCCTAAAATAACTTCAGGACTAAATGGAATAATAAATGTGGCAGCTAAAAAACAAGATATGAATAAACCTAAATATCCTAAATCTGTAAAGTATTCCATTTTAATTTTAAATTTATGCTATATTAAAATTATACTTTAAATTTTGATTTATATAGATTTAATAATTATTGTAATAATTCTTTATGCATTTATAAAGGGAGTTTCAAATGGATTTATAAATGAGATAGCATCCTTCCTGGGCTTATTTATCGGAGCTATTATTTCATATACATTTTCGGATGATTTGTCCAAAATAATTGAAAATTATATTGAAATTGATATCAAATTTTTAAATATTATCAGTTTTGTTTTATTATTCATTATCACATCACTTTGCTTTACAATTGCAGGTAAATCCCTCACAAAACTGATTAAGTTTATTTCCCTAGGAACTATAAATAGAATATTAGGAGGTGTCTTTAGTTCTCTGAAATTTATTATTATAATTGTTTCAATTTCAATGGTAATAAATTATTTATCTGATCTTTTTTTGATTGAAATTATACCCGGTGATGAAGCAAATAATTCAAAAATTTATCCTGTGCTTTTAAAGATTGGTGATTTATTATTAGAGTTGTTGGACAATAACTCTTTGACTATCTAATTAGCCTGTAGGATGATGAGGTAAGCCATCCTTTATTTCCATTTTTAAGCTCAATATAACTCCAATCATCAATCTTTTCAATAATATTCAATTTTGTTCCCTCATGTAAAGTATTTATTTCCTCTGATCTTAAATTTGGTTCTGTCCTTAAGTCAACCTGTTTATCAAATATGATTGCTGGATTGTCATTCACATAATTATTTTTTGAAATATTTGCTGCTATTAAGCTTAAAACAAAAAATAATGATAATGTTAATGCAGAAATAAAATATCTTTTTTTGTTTAAAGGTGTTTTACTAATTAAGTATAAAATTAAAAATATTACAGCAGTGAATTCAAAAAACAGAAAAATATACTGCCAAATAGAATAATCAAATAAATTTATAATACTACTAAAAAAAGAATTGATTTGATTCTGAGGTAGTGGCTCAATTTTATCAATTAACATGTTTTGTGCAAAAGATAAATTATTGGTTATTTTCTCACTCTTTGGATTTAGTAGTAAAGCTTTTTCATAATAAAATATTGAGTTTGCAATATCGTTCAACTTATAATAGGAATTTCCCATATTGTAATACAGCTCTGATGAATGCTTACCATCTTTTATTATATCACTATAACTTTCAATTGCCTCTAGATATCTTCCCTGATTGTATAAATCATTTCCCTTATCAAACAACTCGGTGTTTTGACCGATACAAAATGAGAAAAACAACAAGGTTATAATGTTTAATTTCATGACTTTTCAATATTAGATATTACATCAACAGCTTTATCATAATCAACTTTCATTTCTTTAGATGAGGAGGGTGTATATCTAGCATACTCACAACTATTCAAAATTCCAATAAGTGAATCTATTACACTATCGGGAATGTTCTTTTTCGAAAGTTTTAATTTAATTTTTTCTTTTGAAAACTCTGTTGTCTGAAAATCAAATCTAGATTTTAAGAAGTTGAATAAAGCTTTCTCCAAAGAAATATAAAAAAGATCTGTATTCGTTATATCATTCTTTGCATTTTCTAAAAACTTATAGGCTAGTTTTTTAGCTTCCTCTGCATTCCTCTCACTTTGCGAAATAGACTTTTTATTGGTTTTCAAATAAATAAAAACACACATAATTAATACTATAGGCAAAATAATAATATAGGTAATATACTTGTCTAAAATTCGATAGCTTTTACTTATGTTATCAAATTCAGAGTTAAGTTCAATAAAATTAAATTGCAGTGAATTTGAAGCAATTTTATTATCCTCAACCGCAACATTACCATTATCATTTGAAACAATTGGACCATCATAAACGTCAACAATTTCTTCATCACTAAATATTGTAGAATACTTATTTAATCTAGGATTAAAAAATGAGAACTTTACTCTTGGAATAGGATACTTACCTTGAAATTGTGGAACAATAGTATATGTATTTGAAATATTTCCATTCATGCCTGCTAAGCCTATTTTTACACTTTCTGAATATTCTGGATCATACTTTTCCAAAGATGATGGAACAATTAAATCAGGGATTGAAAATAATTTTAAATTTCCAGAACCAGAAATTTTAAGTTCAACCTGAAAAGATTCTGTAGCTTTTAACTCATTCTTGTTAGAATTTAATGAAATATTAAAATCTCCAACAGCACCAAAAAAATCTTCTGGTTTATTTTCTGTAGGTAAAGATTTAACGTTAACTACCTTTTTATTTGATGAAACTTTACTTGATGTTTGAGTATAAATTATATTTCCAAAAAAATCTCTTCTGTTGGTGGGAACATCAATTGAAACGTCTAAAGTCATTGGATTAATTTCTAGTTTACCTTCCTTTTGTGGATAAAGCAATGTTTTTTTCCAGGTAACATAGTTATAGCTCTTCCCATTCAAAGAAGAACGCTTAATCTCTAATCTTGGAACATCAATTTTTTGTGACCAAAAGTTTTTAAACTCTGGAGAATCAATCTCCCCTAAATTTCTGACATTAATTTCTGGACTAAAAAATAATTTATATACTATGGAAATTGGTTCATTCAAATAGGGATTACTTTTAGATAATTCAGCAACAAGTTGAATATCATCATCAACTAGCGTACTTGTACTGTTTGGAGAAGCAGATGAATCAACAGCTTCAACAACTTGAATATCAACTGGTGAAGTTTTATATATATCTCCCTCAATTTCAATTGATGCCTGACCGATTGTAAATCTTCCTCTTTTTATTGGTGATAAAAAATAAGAGTATGTTTTTGAAAATGTTCTAGTTCCATTTATCCAGCTATTGCTAACTGACTGATTTGGCCCTCCGACAATATTGAAACCTTCAAAGTTTGGAGGAGAAAAATTATCACCATCCTTATTCATTTTAAAATCTATCCTTAAGTTTTCATTTACACCAAGTTTGTTTTTACTAACCTCAGCTTCGAACTTAATCTGCGTCCATGATAACGTGCAATAAAAAAATGTGAGTATTAACAAAAAATTATTTTTCATTCTACCAATCTTTCTTATTAGGTTTAGGGTTGCCTTTAAACTTTTTCTTATTAACTTTTTCTTGAACTTTTTTCTCTTCTTTGCTCATAGCTTCTAAAATACTTTTTAGTTGCTGAGGAGAAATTTCTTGTTTTGAAGGTTCTTTTTTCGGCTCTGATTTGTTATCCTGTTTTTCATCCTTCTTGTCTTTATCATCATCTTTTTCTTGATCTTTATTTTGATCCTTGTTTTTTTCTTTATCCTTATTATCCTTATTGTCCTTATTATCTTTATTGTCCTTGTTATTATTTTGATTTTTTAATAACTCTTTTGCTAGTACATAATTGTATCTTGTTTCTTCATCGTCAGGATTATTCAATAATGCTTTTTTAAAACTATCAACTGCTCCCTGATAGTTTTTATCTTTCATAAATGTATTACCTAAATTATGATATGCTTTGTGCAGGTCTTCCTTGTCATTTAACTTTTTGATTGATTTGTTGTAACTGAATCTTGCCTCATTTGATAAATTATTTTTATATAGTGAATTACCTAAATTATAAGGTGCCTTATAATTTAAAGAATCAAAGGAAGTTGCTTTTCTATAATTATATTCAGCATCAGAAAAACGCTCCTTTTGAAATTCAAGATTACCGTCAAAAACAAAATTATTTGAACTCTTTTTGTCTTCATCTTGGGAAAAGCTAATAGCAAAAATAAAGAATAATGCAGTGAATAATCTAGTTGTTTTCATTGAACAAATTTAATTTTTCGATCCATTTAGTTTTTTTATCAAAAATAATTGAGTTAACTAAAAATAATAGTAATCCAGCACCCAAAAACCATTGAAATTGATCTTTAAAAGAGACAAACTGTTTAGATTCAAACTCCTTTTTATCCATCTCTTTTAATTCATTTATTATTTCATCAACTACTAAACTGGTGTTATCACCCTTTATATATTTTCCACTAGATTGAGTAGCAATTTTTTTTAATAATTCATCATTTAATTTTGTAATTACTACCTCTCCTTTATCATCTTTTTTATATGACTTTACAATATTATTTTCTTTAATTGGAATTGGTGCACCTTTAGTTGATCCAAGACCAACAGATAATATTATTATTCCACTATCGCTGAGAGTTGAAATAAACTGATTCTCATCATACTCGTGATCCTCACCATCAGATAAAATACATAGTACCCTATTGGTTTGATTTTCATCATCAAAATATCCTTTAGATAATTCAATGGCCTCAACAATTGATGTGCCTTGAGAAGATAACATATCGGTATTCAAACTTTCTAAAAACATTTTAGCTGATGAAAAATCATTAGTTATTGGTAAAACAGGAATTGCAGTAGATGCATATGCAATGATGCCCACTCTATCAGATCCAAGCTTATTGAAAATCTCTGAAACTAATCTTTTAGCTTTAAAAATTCTATTAGGTGCAATATCCTCTGCTAACATACTTTTAGAAACATCTATGGCAAAAACTATATCTACACCCTCTCTTTTTACTGTTTTTAATTCAGTCCCAATCTTTGGATTAACTAAACCAAATACCAAAATGGAAATTATCAGTAAGGTTAAAGATGTTTTTATATATGATTTAGTTGATGATAGTTCAGGGCTTAAAAAATTGAAAGTAGCATCATCGAAATATTTTTTAATTGTTATTTTCTGCCAATATTTATTATATAGAAATACTAATAAAATTATCGGCAATAAAATTAATATATATAAGTATGTTGTTTCCTCTAACTGATACATTAAACTATACTTTTAAAAATTATTTTTTTAAAAACAAAATCTACAAATATTAAGCCCAAAGCAATAAAAATGAAAAATCTATATTTCTCTTCTGCATCAGAATATCTAATTTCCTCAACTTCTGTTTTTTCTAACTTATTGATTTCATCATAAATATCTTGTAGACTTTTATTATTCGTAGCTCGAAAATAAAGACCTCCAGTTTTAGAGGCTATCTCTTCCAATAGTTGCTCATCAATTTCAACTTTTGTCATTCCGAATCTAAATGACCCATCAGGATTTAAGGCAATAGGTGCTAAAGCATTTCCATTAGAACCCAAACCAATAGTATATGTTTTAATTCCATAATTTGATGCCAGATCAGCTGCAGTTGAAGGATCTATAAAACCAGAATTGTTTACCCCATCTGTTAGTAAAATAATTACCTTACTTTTTGCTTTACTTTCTTTTAATCTATTGACTGAGGTTGCCAAGCCCATACCGATTGCTGTTCCATCTTGAATTATGCCATCAAATACTATATCATTTAATGATTTAATAATAATAGTCTTATCAGATGTGACTGGAGTTTTTGTATAACTCTCACCGGCATAAATTACTAAACCTATTCTATCATTTTGCCTGTCATTAATGAATTCAGTCGCTACACTTTTGAGCGCCTCTAATCTATTTGGTTTTAGATCTTGAGCTAACATGCTAGATGATATATCAACTGCAATAACAATATCAATTCCACTACTTGTTTTTGTTCTAACTGAGTTACTTATTTCCTGTGGCCGAGCTAATCCTACTATGATCAAAGCTATTGTAATTAATTTAAGTATATCAAACAGTGGATAAATAGTTGCCTTAATTCCAGAACCAAAATCTGATGTTGATGACATTTTGAAAGTATTAACTCTAAAATGCCTTGACTTATAAAAAAAATAAGCCATTAAAGGAACTATGATTAATAGCCATAAAAATTCAGGATTATTAAATTCTATATTACTCACTACTTGTTAAATTTTAATGAATTAATAACTCTGTCTACAATTTTTTGAAGGTTTGCATTGCCTCTTTCAAAAATAATTTCAAGTTTGATTGATAACTTATTTACTACAAATAATATTGTAGAATAATCCTTTTTTCTATTAAGATTTTGATCATCAAAAGATCCAAATATTTTAACCCCCTTGTCTCCATCCAATGTTTGAAAATCTTCATTTTTAGTTATAACATTAATAAAATTTCTTTCTTTAAAATCATTAATTAATTCATTTGATAAGTCTGAATTTTCATCAATTGGTTTAGTAATTAAATTAATTTCTAAATTTTTATTTGACGATATAAATGTAAGTTTATTGATTGTTGAGTCAGGAGATCTGTATAATGCATCAGGTGAATCTATAGACAAATTTAAATCTGTATATGTGCTGCTAATCCAGTTTTGTTTAAGCATTTTTTTATCCTCATTAAATACAAGAATTGAGGATAAATTAGGTGGACCAAATAAAATAAAGACTGATGAAACTAACGATATAAATATTGATGAAATAGAAAAAATTAGATATTTAGTCTTTCTTCTTTTTTGCATTTCATTTATTTTTTTCTCAATTATTTTTCTTTGCTCATTTTCTTTTTCAATATTATTAGGAATAGATTTTTTTGTGTTGACAATAAATGATTTTAGAATTTTATTATCATCTAATGCAGTTTCATTTTTTGGCGAATATTTAGCAAACTTTACCAAATCAGCATTACTTAACACATCTTTAAAACTTGCAATAGTTTCATCTGAAATATTTATTTTATTGTTCTTTTTTAAAAGATTAATTTTGTCAATTAACTGAGTAGTTGTACTTTCTGCTGCCGAAATTTCTATATCCTTTTCTAGGTAGTCTTTTGCAATTCCAGTGAGTTTTGAATAAAATAATTTGTAATCATCTTGTGATGATAAAATTTGTTTTTCTAAACTGACAAGATTATCAATTGCATTCTCAAATGGAGTTTTAAAAATGCTTTTATCAAATTCGTAATTAATAAATTTTTTATAAAGTAAAAAAACTACAAGTCCGCCAAGAATTAAAACAAGAATTGACGTTAAATATTTAATAAATGGAATTCGTTGTTCTTTGTTTAGAATAATTTCTTTTATATCAAAAAACTTTTTTGAGACAGTATCTACTTTGATAGTCCTTACATCAATGGGAATCAAATCAGTCAGGTAATCTTTTTCATTGAATAAAATCGTTTGCTTTGGTATTGTAAATTCTCCCTCCTCAAAATTTGTTAATTTAAACTTTTTAATCAGAGACTTTTTTCCTTTAAAAAAAGTAGTATCAAGTTTAAATTCCTCTGCAATTTCAAAAGGGCTAAAATTATATTTTTCAGGAAACATTATACCTTCAATATTTTCAGACTCAACCTTAATAGAAAAGGTAAATTGCTGCCCAACCTTGATGGATGTAGAATCAACATCAGAAAAAATACTTAATTCATCCTGGGAGAAATTACTCTGGAAAAAAAATAATAAAATAAATATTTGAATTAATCTAGCCACGATTTTTAAAATACCCTAATAAAAGTTTTACATAGCTTTGATCTGTCCTACAACTTATAGTGCCTGATCCGTTTCTCTTAAATAAATTTTCAAAATCTGTTTTTCTTTTAATAGATTTTGCTTTGTACTCTGTCCTAATTTTTCTAGAGCTAGTATCGATATATTTCAATTCTAAAGTCTCTTGATCTATCATTGGAACAAAACCAATATTTGGAACCTCTTCTTCAAAACGATCATATATCCTAATTCCTGTTATATCATGTTTTTTACTTGATACTGATAATGATTTCGAGTAATCATTTGAATTAAAATCAGATATGATAAATGCGATTGATTTTTTTGTTACAATGTTTGAGAAAAACTTTAAAGCGACGGAAATATCTGTTTTGGAGCTTTTTGGCTTAAACTCAATTAATTCTCTTATTATTCTTAAAATATGTGTTTTTCCTTTGCTTGGAGGTATAAATAATTCTACCTCATCCGAAAACAAAATTAATCCTACTTTATCATTATTTTGAATTGCTGAAAATGCAAGAGTTGCTGAAATCTCAGTAACGATATCTTTCTTTATTTGAGAATCTGTTCCAAACGATTTTGATCCACTTATATCAACAATCAACATTAAGGTTAGTTCTCTTTCCTCCTCAAAAACCTTAACAAAAGGTTGGTTATACCTTGCTGTTACATTCCAATCTATTGACCTTACGTCATCACCAAATTCATAACCTCTGACCTCACTAAAAGTCATACCTCTTCCTTTAAAAGCACTTTGATACTCACCCCCAAATAAATTATTTGAAAGTCTCTTAGTCTTTATTTCAACTTTTCTAACCTTCTTTAAAAGATCTTTTGCTTCCAAAAACTTTCTTATTTATGGTACTTCTACTGCATTAACAATTTTAGTAATTACATCAACAGATGTAACATTTTCTGCTTCTGCTTCATATGTTAAACCTATTCTATGTCTTAAAACATCATGAATTACTGCCCTAATATCTTCAGGAATTACGTATCCCCTTCTTTGTATAAAAGCATTACATTTCGCTGCTAATGCTAGGTTAATACTTCCTCTTGGTGAAGATCCAAATCCAATCAATGGTTTAAGTTCAGACAAATTATTTTTTTCAGGGAATCTCGTAGCAAAAATCAATTTTAAAATATATTTCTCAATCTTTTCATCCATATATACATCTTTTACAGATTCTTGCGCTTTTATAATTTCTTTGATTGAAACAACTGGCTTAACTTTTCCAAATGATTCATTAATATTTGATCTGATGATTTGTTGCTCGTCATCAAATTCAGGATAAGTAATCACACATTTTAACATAAATCTATCCATTTGAGCTTCTGGTAATGGGTAGGTTCCCTCCTGCTCAATAGGATTTTGTGTGGCCATTACAAGAAAAGGTAATTGTAATTTAAATGTGTTATCTCCAATTGTCACCTGCTTTTCTTGCATCGATTCTAGCAAAGCTGATTGAACTTTTGCAGGAGCTCTGTTTATTTCATCTGCGAGAACAAAATTTGCGAAGATTGGTCCTTTTTTAATAGAGAAATCATTTTCTTTCATGTTGTAAATCATTGTTCCAATAACATCTGCTGGGAGTAAGTCTGGTGTAAACTGAATTCTGCTAAATGAACCCTTTACAGCTTGACTCAGTGTATTAATTGCTAAGGTTTTTGCCAATCCTGGTACTCCCTCTAGGAGAATATGACCCTTTCCTAACAAACCAATTAACAATCTTTCGATCATGTATTGTTGACCTACTATGACCTTATTAACCTCAGGTAATAATAAATCTATAAATGAACTTTCTTTCTTGATTTTTTCATTAATAGCGCTAATGTCAATTTTACTTTTATCCATAATTATTTTTTTAGGGGAAACAATAGTATTAAAAATTCTTCTTATATAATGTTAAATATTGGTTAAATAAGTTACTATAAAACTTATCTATATAGACCATTTTTTGAAATATATTCAAAAATTTGATCAGGAACTAGATGTGAAATATTATTATTAGTTTTTATTAAATCTCTTATTTCACTAGATGAAATTCGCATAAAGGGGGCATCCGAAAAAACAACTGATTCGTGATTTTTTAACTTATAATTCTTAGTTTTTTGATTTTCTCTCGGATAAACGTATATCTTACTTTCAAGAATTTTATTATAATTTTTCCAATTCTCAAGACCAACAAGATTATCTTCACCCATAATAATACTAAAATTCAAATTTTTATAATTTCTTTTGAACTCATATAATGTATCAGCAGTATAGTTAGGTTTTGGCAAACCAAACTCAATATCAGAATATTTAAAATCTAACTCATTATCACAATATTTTTGAGTCATTTCCAAACGAATGGATTGATCAGTTAAATTCTCATTTACCTTATCTGGATTTAATGGCGTTATGACAAACCAAACTTCATCAAAATATTTATTCAAGAAATATTTAGCAATTTTTTCATGTCCAATATGAATTGGATCAAATGTTCCAAAGAATAAACCTATTTTTTGCATCAATTATTTAAAAAAGTCTTAACTAAGCCTAAAATTTCTTTCTTAGCTAAATCTAGGTCATCATTGATAATAGAAAAATCAAATTTATCTTCCATACTAATTTCATATTTTGCTTTAGCAATTCTCTCCTTTATAATATCAAATTTCATTCCTCTATCTAATAATCTTTTTTCTAATTCACCAATACTTGGCGGGTTAATGAAGATCGATATAGAATTTTTTGAAAAATATTTCTTTAAACTTGTAGCACCTACAACATCAACATCAAAAATCAAATTATGATTTTTAATCATTTTTTTAACCTCTGATTTTAACGTTCCATAAAGAATATCAGGGTAAACTTCCTCAAACTCTATAAACTCCCCATTGTTAATCTTCTTTTTAAAAGTTTTAACATCTAAAAAATTATAATCAATATAATTCATCTCATTTTTTCTAATTTCTCTGGTTGTTGCAGAAACTGAAAATTTTAAATTCAAATCTTTATTTGATAAAAGAAATTTAGCTAAAGTTGTTTTACCGCTTCCAGATGGTGCACATAATATTATCGCTTTTCCACTCATTACAATACGTTCAGAGATTGTTCTCTAATTTTTTCAAGTGAAGATTTCATTTCAACAACACTATTTTGAATTGCAGAATTATTACACTTTGATCCTATAGTGTTTATTTCTCTACCAATTTCTTGACAAATAAACCCCAACTTTTTTCCTTTTTCAATCTTATTATTATTTAATATTTCTAGAAAAAATTTAAAATGGCTATTTAATCTAACGATCTCCTCATTTATATCCATTTTTTCTAGATAATAAAACAATTCCTGCTCAAATCTTCCATAGTCATTTTCAATATTTATATTTTTTGATTTATTTTCTAGATCCTCTTTTATTCTTTCTTTGTGAGAATTACTATTTTTTTCAATTACAGACGAAAATTCCTTTAATAAATCAATATTTTTTTCAAAATCTTTCTTAATATTTTCACCTTCTTTTTTTCTAAAATCAACAACATCATCAATAACATTTTTAATTTTTTCAATAATCACATTGATTTCAGATTTACTGATTTTAATTTGACCTTTTTCAATAGAATTTGGAAGAGATAATACTGATTTTAATAACATTGACCTTTCAAAGTCAGTTATTTTGCTCAGATCATCAATGTATTTTTTAATTACTTTTTTATTAAAAGTGACTAAATCATTATTAAGTCCCGAAATTTTTATGGTCAAATCTACTTTACCCCTGACAAGTTTATTCTTAGCAATATTATCGATTTCAAGTTCATAAGTGGATAATGCAGAAGGAATTGAAATTTTAGAATCAAAATATCTACTGTTTAAAGATTTGACTTCAATATCAATTTCTAAATCTTGTACTTTAAATGAATTTGACCCATATCCAGTCATTGAATGAAGCATGTACAAATTTAAGAAAGAAAAATTTATAGAATCTAATTTAATTCTCTAACCCAAATATTTCTAAATGAAATTTGAGAACAACAATGATTTTGGAGAGCAATTGGACCATCACCGTGTGATATATTTTTAGGTGGTCCTACATTTTCAGTTGTTCCTAAAATTTCTACATGATTGTGAATTAAAACACCATTGTGAAATACAGTGAAATATCCTGATTTAATTTTTTTTCCATCAGAATTAAACTTAGGAGCATCAAAAATAATATCATATGATTGCCATTCTCCAGGTTTTCTAGATGCATTAACAAGTGGAATATATTGTTTATAAACAGAGCCTGCTTGTCCATTTACATAAGTTGGTGACTTATAACTATCTAAAATTTGAATTTCATATCTACCTTGCAAAAAAACTCCACTATTAGATCTTTTTTGATTAGTAAATGATGTATCCTCACTGGTTTTCCACTCCACATGTAACTGAACTGAGCCAAAATTTTCTTTTGTTTCGATTCCGCCTGTGTCATCAAATACAACTGTCACTGATCCGTCTTTATTAATTTGCCATTCACTTTTATCTTTTCCCCATCTCGGCTTCCATTTTGATAAGTCAGATCCATCAAACAAAATGATGGCATCAGTTGGTGGTGCTGAATCAGAAATTGTATACACTTCCTCAGGAACAGGACCCCAAATTTCAGTATCTTTTGCTTCTTGACAAGTAACTAATACAGGAATAAATAAAAAAATTAAATCTTTTAATCTCACAATCCAAGTATTTTTTTGATTTGTTCTTTATCTATTTCAGAGCCAGCAAAATCGTCAAATGATTTTTCTGTAACTTCAATAATGTGATCAGTTATGAATTTAGAACCTTCTTTTGCACCCTGTTCAGGGCTTTTTATACAACATTCCCATTCCAAAACTGCCCATCCATCAAAGCCATATTGACTTAATTTTGAAAAAATTGACTTAAAGTCAACTTGACCATCACCAGGCGATCTAAATCTACCAGGTCTGTCTTTCCAGTCAAGATATCCACCATACACGCCAGCTTTCCCTGTTGGATTAAACTCAGCATCCTTAACATGAAACATTTTAATGTGATCTTTGTAAAAATCAATAAACTGTAAGTAATCTAATTGTTGTAGTACAAAATGGCTAGGATCATACAGAATTTTTGCTCTTGAGTGATTATTTGTAGCTTTTAAAAACCTTTCATAAGTAACTCCGTCGTGAAGGTCCTCTCCTGGATGAATTTCATAACAAATATCAACACCTTTACTATCTGCATGGTCTAATATAGGTTTCCATCTTTTTGCTAATTCTTTAAATCCTTCTTCAACTAAACCCGATGGTCTTTGTGGCCATGGATAAAAAGTATGGAATAGCAATGATCCTGAAAATGAAGCCATGGGAGAAATTCCTAAAAAATTACTAGCGTTGATAGCATCAATCATTTGATCAACAGCCCATTTTGTTCTTTCCTTAACATTACCATGAAGATTTTCTGGAGCAAATACATCAAACATTAAATCATATGCAGGGTGACTTGCCACTAATTGACCTTGAAGATGAGTTGAAAGCTCACTTATTTCCAAGCCTTGATCCTTCAATATTCCTCTTACTTCATCACAATAATCTTTACTTGAACCAGCTTTTTTTAAGTCAAAAATTCTAGCGTCCCATGTTGGTATTTGAACAGCTTTATAACCAAGATTGTTTGCCCATTTCGCAATATCTTTCAAATTATTGAAAGGTTTATCATCGCTACAAAACTGAGCCAAAAAAATTGCGGGACCTTTTATTGTTTTCATTTAAATTAATTTTTCAAGTAATTTCTTTGTAGCAATAATCCCTTCATCTTCACTCATCCTATTGCCTTCAAATTCAATCCCAATATAGCCCTTGTATCCTGCATCTTTAACTATGTCAATCATTTTAGAATAATCTATGCTTGTCTCGTCTCCATTATCATCAAAGTGATAGGATTTTGCACTAACCGCATGAGCATATGGCATTAATTCTTTTACTCCTTTATAAATATCATACCATTTAGCACAAAGTCTAGGACTACCGTCGATACAAAAATTACCGAAATCAGGGAGAGTTCCACAATTATCAATATTTACCTTGCTCATAACATTTGCTAAATACTTTCCATTTGAGGATAGACCTCCGTGATTTTCAACAACAACATTTAAATCTTTATTGTAATTACTTAAAACAGAAAGTGATTTCACTGAATTTTCTGTCCATTTCTCTAGATTATCTTCACCGCTTAAGTTTACTCTCATTGTTTCACATCCAAGTTTGTATGAAAAGTCAATCCATCTTTTGTGATTATCAATTGCTTCAAGTCTTTCTTTATTATTGCTTGATGCTAAAGATCCCTGGGAATCAATCATTATCAAAACATTATCAACTCCATAATCTTGAGATCTTTTAAGTAATTCTTTTCCCAGTTTACTCATTGACATTTTTTCAAGAGTATCAGTGTGATTAGTATATAAACCAGAAACATATTCAATTGCATTAATTCCAAATGACTTTGCTTTTTTAGCAAAATCAAGCGGAGACAATTTACCAGATTTAATAGCTTTATTTAAAGACCACTGAGCTAATGAAATTTTAATATCCTTTTTACTGTTTATAGATTTTGAAAATATTTCGGTTGGTGCCAAACCTATAAGACTACCAAAGGCAGTTATTTTAGTGAAATTTCTTCTTTTCATAAGAGTAAGTTAATTGTTTTAATAAATATAGTTATTAAATTTTCATTCAAAAAACTATAAAAATTATAAAGAGTGAATTTTTTCGGTATGTGTTTTGTATTGGACATATGAATTGTAAATTTGAAAAAAAATAATTATGAAAAATTTATTATATCTACTTTCAATTACCTTATTAATTGGATGCGGTAATGAGCCTAAAAAAGAGAAATTTTCATATGAAAGAGTTAAAGAGGAGCCTGTAGAGCAAGTGTCTTCAGATGCATTAATTTTAAATTCTAATGATCAAATGCTTTTTGATAAAAGCTTATTAAAAGCGAATGCTGGTGAGGAAATTACATTAGTATTAAACCATACTGGAAAAATTGCAAAAGAATTTATGGGCCATAATTTTGTTCTTCTCAAAAATGATACGGATGTTGATGACTTTGCACAGAGAGCTATGCTTGCTAAGGATAATCAATACATTCCTGAAGGTGATGAAACTATAGCTTATACTAGCATGATAGGTGGAGGTGAATCTGATAGAATAACATTTACTGTAGATGAACCAGGTACCTATGTCTATATATGTACATTTCCTGGACACTACCAAATAATGAGGGGGGACTTTATAGTAGAATAATGAAATTCAACACTAAGACAATACACGGCGGACAAATAAAAGAAAAAGCTTATGGTGCTGTAATGCCACCAATCTATCAAACTTCTACATATTCACAGAAAAGCCCTGGAGAACACAGTGGTTATGAATACAGCCGAACCCAAAACCCAACCAGACATGCCCTTGAAAGATCTATAGCTAGCTTAGAAAATGCTAAGTATGGTCTAGCTTTTAGCTCAGGACTTTCTGCTATTGATGCTGTAATGAAATTGTTTTCACCTGGTGATGAAATCATTTCAACTAATGACCTGTATGGTGGCTCTTATCGTCTTTTTAATAAGATTTATGCAAAATTTGGATTAAAATTTATTTTCACTGATCTGAGAAATCTTAAGCAAACTGAAAAATTAGTTACTAATAAGACAAAATTAATTTGGGTAGAAACACCAACAAACCCAATGATCAATATAATTGATATTAAAGGTCTTTCGAAAATTTGTAAATCAAACAATTTACTACTGGCAGTGGACAATACATTTTCAACTCCTTATTTACAAAAGCCTATGGATCTTGGAGCTGATATTATAATGCACTCTGCAACAAAGTTTTTAGCAGGTCATAGTGATGTAATTTTAGGATTACTCGCTTTATCAAACGATGAATTAGCTGAAAAATTATATTTTATTCAGAACTCCAGTGGTGCAATTTGTGGACCCATGGATTCGTTTTTAACGCTTAGAGGAATAAAAACCCTGCATGTAAGAATGAAAAGACATTGTGAAAATGCAAAAGTAATTGCAACCTTTTTAAACAATCATAATAAAGTTGACAAGGTCTATTGGCCAGGTTTTGAGAATCATTTAAACCATGATGTCGCAAAAAGTCAAATGAGTGATTATGGTGGAATGATTTCGTTTACTTTAAAAGGTGATTTTGAGCTCGTTAAAAAAATTACAAGTAGTTTTAAGGTTTTTACGTTAGCTGAATCACTTGGTGGCGTAGAAAGTTTAGTTAATCATCCAGCAACTATGACTCACGCTTCTATCCCAAAAGAAGAAAGAGATAAAATTGGTATTGCTGATAATTTAATAAGATTAAGTGTTGGTATTGAGGATATATCTGACCTTGTTGATGATATTAAGCAAGCAATTAATTAATTATGCCTATTTTTATCTAAATCCTTGTAAATGAATAAAATAATTCATGATTTTATTAAAGA
>ENA-OSEY01000160-OSEY01000160.1-marine-metagenome-genome-assembly--contig:-NODE-160-length-49202-cov-5.400651_pt1 | contig 49202 bp, 47 predicted proteins | sample MGYA00248465_ERZ534230 | MGnify/ENA primary metagenome ERZ534230 (study PRJEB26409, sample SAMN06344110) | marine metagenome | isolation source: Sea water from surface | place: Atlantic Ocean:Southern... | reverse complement strand
CGTTATTGCTTGAATGTTTGGTTTGTCTATTGGAAGAACAGAACCTTCAACCTTATCAGCAAGACCTGCATAATAATCATAATATTCAGCTATGTAGTTGGCTTGTTTATATGTTTCTCTATAAAGTTTTCCAGTATCAATTGTTTCTATTTTTCCTAAATGTTCAGCATTTTCTCTAAGTTTATCTCCTATCATCCTCAGATATCTTGCTCTTTCTTTTGGTAACAATTTTGGCCACTCACCTTCAAATGCATTTTGTGCAGCTTTGACAGCTCTGTCAACATCGCTTGCACTTGCCTCTGGAACTACAGCCCAAGGTTTATTATTTTCAGGATTAAGTGTTTCAAAAGTTTTTTTAGTATCTGAGTTAACCCACTCACCATTTATAAACATTTTATATTTTTTTAACTCAGGCATTTTCTATATGTTTTTTAATTTCTAAATTTACCTTATCAGAACATTCAATACTACATAGATGTTTCCCTTCAGGAATTATTTTAAAGTAAGAATTCTCAATTTCTTTACTTAATTCCTCAGACATTTGAGGCGTAGAACCTACATCACCCTCTCCAGTCATTACTAAGGTTTTTACTTTTATTTTTGAAAAATCCTCTTGATCTTTATGATTTACAAAAAGTGAATATATTTTTAAAAAATTATTCATGTTATTTGTTTCCAATAAGCTACTTATTTTATTATATGTATCAGGATTTTTTTTTAAGTAATCATCTGTAAACCATCTATTTAACGCTTGTTTAGATAATTTCTTACTTTTTTTGGCAAGTTCAAACCTATCATTTACTAATTTTTGTTGTTCTGTACTTCTTTTAAATATTGAACAGAGCAATGTTAAAGACTGGAGTCTTTCATTAAATTTGCATGCAAAATTTCTTGCTATTAATGATCCAATTGAGAAACCAATTAAGTGGATTTTTTCAATATTAAGTTCATTAATCAAATTTAATAATTGGTCTGAAAAAACATCAAATGAAATTTCATCTTTGTTAAGAGGAGTTTTTCCATGTCCTAGAATATCATATGTTAATACACTATTTTCAAATGCGTTTACTTGAGGTTCCCAAATCGTATTATTCAAGCCTACACCATGTATAAATACCAAAGGAATTCCAGATTTTTGATTTAAAGAATAAAAAGTATTGTAGGAGTCTTTTGCATTGATCATTATTTATTGTTCAATGCCCATTTCTTTCATATCTTGATATCTGTCTCCAGTTCTTGCATGCGCTCTTCCAAATGGAGCACCACCTATTGCAACAACTATCTCATCTTCATTTGGAGCGTCATGAATTGTAAATTCATGTGTTAAATAAAATGGCCTTAATCCAGGATCTGTTTTATGCATCATAGGAATAGAAATCTTTGATCCTGCGGGTCCCCTTGTATTTGTAAAACTTAAATAGGCAGTTCCACCAACTGCATCTCTAAACTTATTTCCAAATCTTAAGGTATGTATAAAAGCAGATGCATGTTCTATTTCTCCATTAAGACCAACTATTGCAGCCTTCCCATATGCTTGAATTTTATCTCCTGAACCTATCTCTTTAATAAGTTCTGGAACTAAAATATCTCCAAGCTTTGGTGCCAGTTCTAAAATTTCAGGCTTAATATCCTCAACAAAACCTTTTCCAGCCCAAGGATTTTGTATTACTGCAGCAACTGAAACTAAAAGCACAGGGTCCTTTGCATCTTTTCCACCCTCTATAAATGTTTTATCTACAAACTTTGTAAATTTACGTAATTGTAATTTCATTTTTTTGATCTGTGTTTAAAGCTATCTCTCCTAAAACTGTATAGTGCTTTTGGATCTACATCAACATCAATCACTACAGGTTTATTTACTTTAAGTGCACTTTTAACTGCATCGTTAATTTCAGACAACTTCTTCACTTTATATCCTTTAGCTCCATAGAGCTCTGCTACTTTGCTAAAGGGTGGACTAGAAATATCAGCACCTAAATATCTTTTTCCAAAAAAATCTTTTTGATATGCTTTTTCTGCACCCCAACTTTTATTGTTCATTACGATTGTTATAGTATTAATTTTATGTTCTACAGCAGTGCTTAATTCAGATATTGTCATACCAAATCCACCATCACCCATTAGACTTACAACAGTTTTTTTAGGTTTTGCAACTTTTACACCTAATCCACATGCAAATGAAAATCCAACTAAACCAAAATCTAAAGGAGTAAATAAACTAGGTGGATTGTAATATTCTAAAGCATCCGTCGCTTGCAAACAAAGGGTGCCAGCATCTAGAGTTATTGCTGAGTTTTTGGGTAAAACTTTTCTTAGTTCTTTGAAAAGTCCTGGTGGTTGGATTGGATAGTTTTTAGAAGGTATATTATTACGTTGAAACAAGTAATTTGATCTTTCATTTTTAAACTTTTCTGTCCAAATTTTTACCTCAGATTTAATTTTTTGTTTTTTAAACTCTCTAAGCAATTGATTTGCAGTTGTTGCTGCATCTGCATTTATACCAATTTTAATTGGAAAATATTTTCCTAACATTTTTTTTTCTAGTTCAACTTGTATAATTTTTGCTTTTTTATTTATGTTCTCGAAAGAATAAAAAGTTGAATTAAAACCAAGTCTTGTTCCAATTGCTAAAATAATATCTGCCTCTTTAGTCAATTTTGTTGCAACAGGATTTCCTCTTGGTCCCATTTGTCCAGCATTTAATTTATGATTAAAAGGAATAGCATCACCATGACCAGCAGCTGTTACAATTGGAACATTCAAATATTCCGCAAGTTCTATGACTGGTTTAAAACCTGAAGTATATTTTATTCCTCCTCCAACAATAATTATCCCTTTAGATGAATTACTTATTAATTTTGCAGCTCTTTTAATTGAATTAGGATTAGATTGAGTATTATTTGTATTTTTAAACGATTTTATTTTTTCATTTATTTTATAATTATTTTTTTCAGCTAGTAGGTTTCTTGGTAAATTTATACAAACCGGGCCTCTTCTTGGTGACATCGCAACATTAAATCCATCTGATATCGCATTTGGAATATTTTTACTGTTCTTTAATGTAATTGTTTTTTTAGTTACAGGTTCAAACAAGGATTGCTGATCAAGTCCTTGAAATGCATCCTCCATTTTATCTTTTGTTGAATATAGTCCCGCTAAGGATACAACTGGTGAAAAAGCAGCTTTTGCTTGAGCAAGTCCTGTAACTAAATTTGTTGCACCAGGACCATTTTGCCCAGCAATAATTACACCTGGTTGATTAGATGCTCTTGCATACCCGTCAGCCATATGGGTTCCTGTTCTTTCATCTCTTACATCAATAAATTTAATTTTTTTATCATGATAAATAGCATCAAACATTTCCATAGTAGCTGATCCAATTAAACCAAATACATGTTTAACTTGCTCTTTTCTTAAGGACTTTATTGCAGCTTGACCACCTGTAAGCTTTCTTGACTTAAGCTTCACGAAACTTTTTTGACTTCAGTGTCTAGATCATCTTTAAAATGTGGCATTACTTTTTCAGTGAATAACTTTATACTTTTCATACAATCTTTATGTTTTACACCTGGAAAATTAGACCAAACTTGCAGATTTTGTAAGTTTAGTTCTGATTTTAATTCATGAATTTTATCAATCACATACTCCGGCGTACCAAAAAGCATATTTCTTTGATGAAGGAATTCGTAATTTAATAAATCTAATTTGCCTTTAGTTTCTGGAAGCTCTTCACCTGGATCCATATGATTACCAAGACCTCTCCAATGACAAACCCATTTCATGTAATTAACCATATGTTCTCCTGCCATTTCTTTTGCCTCTTCCATTGTATCAGCAACAAACATGTCTCGAACAAGAGTAACTCCTTCTCCTAAAGGAACATTTTTTTTAGTAACTTCAGATCTTTTATTTTTGTATGCCTCAAATCTTATTTTCAGGGCCTTTACTGTAGGAATCCACATGATTACATTAATATTATTTTCTGCTGCCCACTCAATAGATCTTATTCCATCTACAACTTGATGAATAGGCGGGTGTGGGTTCTGATAAGGCTTTGGTACAACACTTATTTTTTTCATGGTGCTGTCTTCCATATTCATAAATTCCTCACTTGGCGGACTCATATCATGTTGCCATACATAGTTAGGCGATGGATAAGTATAAAATTCTCCATCGTGATTAAAAAATTTTTCAGACCAAGCTTTTTTTAAAATTTCTAGTGTCTCAGCAAACAATCTAAAGTTTTTTGCTTGATCTTTTAAATCAGCCTCTTTATTTAAATTTATAGCTTCTCGCCCATAAACACCTCTGGCCACACCTACTTCCACTCTTCCTTTGGAAAGCTGATCAAGCGTTGCAATATCTTCTGCCAATCTAATTGGGTTATGGAATGTGATTACGTTTGCAGCTTGTCCTATTCTAATATTTTTTGTTCTTGCTGCTGCATCTGCTCCTAACATTAAAGGATTAGTGCAAGATTCCATTCCCTCATGATTAAAATGATGTTCTGTAAACCATATAGAATTCCAATTATTTTTATCACAATATTCAGTGATCTCTTTAGTTTCATCTAGTAATTGATGATATGGTTTGTGTGTCCAATTGGTTGTGTTACAAAAATAACCAAACTTCATAAAGCCTCCTTTAAAATTTAATTTAAAGACGACCGATCCCACTTTCGTTAACTTTTGGATATGTTACGACGAGTTATGTATCGCTTTATTTTACAACCTTATTATTACTATCGTTGATATTCAACAAATTTCTTTAAGGAGCTATTTAAAAACTTTTCGTAAATTTGACCTTTATTTACAGTTTTTTTGCTCAACAAATATGAAGGATGCATTTTAAAATCAAAAGACGGCTCAAAAAAAAATGGGATAGACATCCTCTTTGATCTATTCCAAATCACACGATGATTTGTTGCCTTAAATTTTCCTTTGGTTAAGTATTCTAAAGCTCTACCAGTGTTGACCACAAATGCATTTTTATTAAATGGCACATCGTACCATTTTTTATTCTTTCGGTTTTGAACTTGTAATCCACCTTTTTTATCTTGATAAAGCACTGTGAAAATACCACTATCAACATGTGTTTCACACCCCAATGCAACACCGTCTTGCTTTGAGATCTCAACAGGCTTTTTTTGATTTGGATAATTATTGAACCTTAATGTGCTAAGTGTTTTTAGTCTTGAAAACGCTTGATTTGAAATTTTGGGATCTTTTTTGTAATAAACTATAATACTTTTAAAAAGTATTTCACTTAAACAAAAAATATTATCAAAGTAATTATTTAATTTTTTAACTGCTTTTGAATTAAAACATTTTTGAAGATTTAAATATTCAATATATTGGTTTTTGATATTATTTGAGTATTTAGAAGAGACTTTTAAATCTCCTAAGTCTAAACCTTCTTTTCCATTAACATCATTGGGAAAATAGCCTCTATAAATATTTTTATTTTGTTTATTCCATTTTTTAGGAGATAATTTTCTTTTGTATTTATCTTCCATATTGAAAAATTTATTTCCAACAGCACAAATGTTTTTGATTTCTTCATTTTTTAAACCATGACCAATTACTTGAAAAAAACCAACTTCTACACATGCTTTTTTAATTGATTGAATAGTTTTTTTTGCTTCCTTTGAAACGAATTTACCATCTAACAAAGAAGATATATCAATTGTTGGGATATAGGATTTCATTATTTATTAGGTGGTGTGTCAGTTGCAATCATTTGACCTCTAACTTTCTCTCTGAAGTAAATATAAACACCTGCTCCAATAATTATACATGCCCCAAACAAAGTTCTCGGTACTGGAATAGTTTCAAATAAGATATAGCCAGCTAATATCGCCCAGATTATGTAAGAATATTCAAACAATGATACAACCGAAGGTGATGCAATACTATAAGCAGTAAATACACAAAAAAATGAAATTGATGCAACTGTTCCCATTATTAAAACATAAGGCCAAGCATCAGATGGATTTGTGAACCATTCTCTTACAATAAATTGTAATGTTGGATCAGTGAAAGTATTAAATTTACCATCCCCACTCACAGCAAATATTAATAAACTTGCAAGTAATGCAAAAATATAAAGCCATGTCATTTGTGTGTAAATGCTATCTTTATCAGATGTATATTTCGTTATTGTCATAGATATTGAATAACAGAGCGCACAAGCAACTGGTGCTAATTTAAAAAAATTAAAATCTTCCAATGTTGGATTTAAAACAATTAATACACCAATAAAACCAACAACAATCGCACTCCATCTTCTAATACCGATTTTTTCTTTTAAAAAAAACTTTGCAAACATGGACATAAAAAATGGACAGGAGAAGAATAACGCACTCGTCATAGCAAGTGTCATGAATGTTAAAGAAATATAAAAAAAACTAAATCCAAAGAAAAAACAAACAACTCTTATTAAAGTCAATATGGGGTAGTGTGTTTTTAATGAGATTGATTTTTTTGTTATAATAATAAAACACAACAAAAATATTGCTTGGATAAGTGTTCTTCCAAAATAAAGTTCAAATAACGCTATATCCTCAAAAATAAATTTTATTAAACCGTCCTGAATTGAAAAAAATGCCATACCAGTCATTATAAAAAAAATGCCTTTGGTATTTTGGTTTGTGTCCATCAGACACCTATATCAAATCGAGAATGATTATAATATTAATTATTAAGAATAGCCTCAGAACCTTTTTCAGCAATCATTAGGGTAGGGGCATTTAAATTAGCGCTTGGTATTTCAGGTATAACTGATGCATCAATTACCCTTAAATTTCCAATTCCATTTACTTTTAAATCTTGATCTACAACTGCCATGTCATCCACTCCCATTTTACAAGTTCCACAAGGGTGATAAGCGGTATCAGCTTTAGATCTTATATATTCATTCAATTCATCATCTGACTGAGCGTTGAAACCTGGTCCAACTTCATCTCCAGCATGTTCTGCAAGAGCTGGTTGAGATAGAATTTTTCTTGCAACATGAATACATTCTCTAGTTTGTTTTAGATCTTCTTCTTCTTTTAAATAATTAAATAAAATTTTAGGGTAATCGTATGGATCTGATGAATTTAGAGTTATCTCACCTCTACTTTTTGGATGATTTGGACTCGCGTGTAATTGATAACCGTGCGAGTCTGGATCTTCTAATCCATGATTTATTACAAAAGATGGAAAGAAATGAAATTGAATGTTAGCAACTTTTCTCTCTGGTGAAGATTTTGCAAAACCTCCAGCCTCCAAAAATGATTTTGAACAAGGTCCTGATTTAAACATAAACCATTGTATCCCTGCTAAAACTTTAGGTATCAATTTTGTGTACGTATAAAGAGTGTTGGGTGTCTTACATTTTTGTTGAATGTAAGTTTCAAGATGGTCTTGTAAATTTTTTCCAACACCTTTTGAGTTATGCACAACTTCAATGCCGTTATCTCTTAAGTGAGCTTCATCACCAATACCTGATAACATTAATAATTGAGGAGAATTTATAGATCCTCCACTCAATATTACCTCTTTATTTGCATAAATTTTTTGAACTTTATTTTTAATTTTTACTTGAAGACCGACTGCCTTTTTTCCTTCAAATAATATTTTCTCAACAAATGAATTTTTTAAAATATTTAAATTTTTTCTATTTTTAACAGGATTTAAATAATATTTTGCAACACCAGCTCTTTCGCCTTCGTGCATTGTAGTATCAAACATACCAAATCCTTCTTGCTCTTCACCATTCATATCTATATTTGTTCTGTGACCTGCTTCAGCTGCTGCATCAATAAATGCTTTAAATAATGGATTTGAATTTTCAGATAGATTTACTGGAAGAGGACCTAAAGAGCCTCTAAATTGATTTTCTCCACCAGACCAAGTCTCTATTTTTTTAAAATACGGTAGTACTTTATCGTAAGACCAATTACTTAAACCAAAATTTTCCCATCTTGTATAATCATCTCTATTACCTCTAACAAAAACCATTCCATTATGTGACGAACATCCACCAATCATCTTTCCTCTTGGACAAAAAACACGTCTATTATTTAAGTATGGCTCAGGTTCTGAATAATACTTCCAATTATATTTTGGATCATGCATTGTATACAATAGCGCCAATGGCATCTTAACTTTCCAAATATCACTAGATCCACCTGCCTCAAAAATTGCAACAGTATTATTTGTATCTTCCGATAATCTGTTTGCAACTACACATCCAGCCGAACCAGCTCCAACTATTAAATAATCAAAATTCATATTATTTTTGAAATTAGCAATTTTTTATAATCATGAATAGTTTTCATTTTGACATATGTTTTTTTTGCTGCATCATCAAATTTTCTCAATAAAATTGATGATTTAAAATAAGGTTTCCTTTTAAAACTCTCAGTATCTTTATCATTTAATATACCACCTTGAAGTTCCATGCTTACTTTTGATGCTTTTGACAGTTTTTCAAAATATTTTTTATCTCTTGCAAGATATCTTTTAGCTAATACATGATATCTAATTGGCTCTACTATTTGTTTTTTAAAGAACTTTTTTAAATATTCATATCCAATTAACTCATGCCCACCATCTAATTTATTTTTTACAAGTTCATCTGGGTCATCTATTAAAAAATGTCCATAATCATGTAACAAACAGGAGCATATTAAATCATCATTACATTTAGATTTTTCAGCAAACATTGCTGATTGGATCATGTGCTCTGACATTGTAAGTTTTTCCCCAATGTATAAAGAATTATTATTAGAAAAATTTGAAATGATTTTTTCGATAATCTGCATCTAGATTATTGAGGATGATCACCCTCAATAGCTATACGATCCATTACTCTTTCAAATCCAAGACCTCTGTTTGGAAAAAAATCGGTTAGACCTTGATGTTGCGTACTTCTATTATCCCAAATTGCAACAGCATTTTCAGTCCATTTAAACCTACATGTAAAATCTAATCTTTCTTGATGGAGGAATAATTCTTTTAAAATTTTATCACTTTCCTCTTTATCCATATCAATTATCTGTTTTGTGTACATCGAGTTTACATAAAGTATTTTATTACCTGTTTCTGGGTGAACTCTAACTATCGGATGGATATTTGAATATTCATCTAAATTTCCATTACCCTCCATCTCTTTATATTTTTTAACAAACGCTTCTGCACCAAGAGAACTATGAACAGCTTTTTTATCTTTGATTTTTTCTTTCATCTCATCTGATAAAGTATCATAGGCAGTTTCCATATTTGAGAACATGGTATCCCCACCAACTGGTGGAATTTTTACTGATTTTAAAATAATAACTTTTGTAGGCTTTGGATTGTAACTTACATCTGTATGCCACGTTTCTCCCCACTGATGTTTTTCTTCAGGTGCTTTTTTAATTCTTACTATTTCAGGAAAATTTTCCAAACCTTTTACATAGGCATGTGTCTCAAGAGGACCAAATTTTTTTGCAAGTAAAATTTGTTGTTCAGAGGTTAAAGGTTGATCTCTAAAAAATATTACTTTGTGCTCTAATAATAATTCATTAATTTTATTAAAGTTTTCATCAGAACTATCTGTTAAATCAATCCCAGAAACCTCTGCACCTAATGCGCCTGATAATAATTTTACTTCCATATCTATTTTTTCAGTTTACCAGATAATACTAAATTTTCTGAATTAAATTTTTCCTTATTTTCATTAATAAATTTATCCATGATATCTAATTTTTCTTGCTCAAATTCTGTAACTTTTCTTTTTTCAAGGTCTATATAAAGTGACATAGATTCTAAAGTAGCGGCTAATTTTTTGGTCTCTTTTTCATACATTTCATATCTAACAACTAGTCTTTTCTTGTCATGATCGAAGAAATTACAATAAACGTCAACTTCCTCATTTTCTTTTACCTCGTTATTGTATGTAATTCTCGACTCAACGACCATTGTACTTCTATTATTTGCCTTTGCATCAATTGCTCCCATTTTAAATTTATTAAGCATACCCTCTGATGCTTCATCAAAAATCAATACATAGTAGGCAACATTCATATGGCCATTATAATCAATCCAATCTTTAATTATTTTTTGGTTTTTAAGAAATATACTCATATTAATTTACGTATTCAGGCTCTTCTTTATCTAAAATTAATCTAATTTGCGATAAGAATTGTTTTGCTGTATCTACAGGATAATTTGCAGCTTCCTCACAAGTTTTTTCTGCAACCTCATGACTGACAATATTTAAATTTTTGTTTGTTGATAGAGCTGTAATGTAAGTTTCTGCAGCTTTTTCAAAATAGTACAAAGAATTAAAACCTTCAGCAACTGTCTCTCCAGTTGTTATGATGCCATGATTTGCTAAAATCATATGCTGTTTATTTCCAAGAGCATTTGCCATTTTGATAGACTCTTCCTCAAATCCCAATCCTCCAAAATCATCATAAACAGCAACTCTGTTATAAAAAAACATAGTATTTTGATCTATTGGTTTAAGCGTTGGATCTTTTAAGGTCGAGAGAACAGTTGCATATTTTGAGTGAAGATGAAAAATGCATTTAGCATGTGGAGCTTTTTCATGAATAGTTCCATGTATATTTAATGCTGTTGAATCTACTACTTCAGGTTTATTTCTAAGTTCTTCAATATTTTCTTTTGTTATTAAAATTAAATCACTAGCTTTAATTTGACTGAAATGAATACCAGCTTTATTTACGTAGAAATCTGAGGATCCAGGAACACAAGCACTAAAGTGATTTGCAACCGCTTCATGCATATTTAGTCTTGCTGTCCACCTAAATGTTGCAGCTAAATCTTTTTGTAACTCAGTTATTTCCATTTTTGCTTTTTTAAACTATAAGTGAATTATAAATTATGAACAATAAAGTTTTTGTATCCTGTGCTGTGACTGGTTCTGGTGATACAGCTAGCAAACATCCAGATTTACCTAAAACTCCAGAACAAATTGCAAAATCAGCAATTGAAGCTGCAAAAGCTGGAGCTGCAATAGCACATATTCATGTAAGGGAAGAGGACGGTACCCCAAGTCGAAGATTAGAATTATATAAAGAGGTTGTTGATAGAATTAGATCAAGTGAAACAGATGTTATTTTAAATTTAACAACAGGAATGGGTGGTGATTTAGATATTGGACAAGGTGAAAATCCTTTAGACTTTGGACCCATGACAGATATGGCAAACGTTATGGAACGAATTGCAAATGCAGAACAATTTTTACCAGAAATTTGCACACTTGATGCTGGAACATTAAATTTTGGTGATGGATCTGTAATAACAGTAAACACTCCAAATGATTTAAGAAAAGCTGCGAAAAAATTACAAGAAATAAAAGTAAAACCAGAAATAGAAGCATTTGATTTGGGAAATATGTGGTTTGGATCTCAATTATATAAAGAGGGATTATTAAGTGATCCTCCAATGTTTCAAATGTGTTTAGGAATTCCTTGGGGAGCACCTGCTACACCTTTAGCAATGCAAGCAATGAAAGACACAATGCCTAAAGAGGCAGTTTGGTCTGGTTTTGCAATCTCTAGAAATGAAATGCCTTATGTAGCTCAAACAGTTGTTATGGGTGGAAATCCAAGAGTTGGATTGGAAGATAATTTATATTTATCAAAAGGAAAATTAGCAACAAATGCTCAGTTGGTTGAAAAAGCAGTTCGTATCGTTGAAGATTTAGGTGCCTCAATCATGACGCCAGCTGAAACAAGAGAAAAGTTAAAACTTGTTAAACACAAGTAATGCCTTCAATTAAAAAGGTTGCAATTATAGGAACTGGAGTAATTGGAGCGGGTTGGATCATTAGGTGCCTTGCACATAATAAAATTGTTTATGCATTTGATAAAGATCCAAAACTTAAAAATAGTTTAATTAAAGAAATTAAGAGAACTTGGCCATTTGTAAAAAAACTATTTAAAAAAAATAAACTCAATTTAAAAAATTTTTATTATTTTACGTCCTTAGAGAAAACTTTAAAGGATGCTGATTTTATTCAAGAATGTGCAACTGAAAATTATGCTCTTAAAACAAAATTAATGAGCACAATTGGAAATTATGCAAAACCAAATGCTATTATATCTTCAAGTTCATCTGGACTTTTGCCTACTAGAATTTATTCAAAATGTAAAAATCCTCAAAGATCACTTATAGGACATCCTTTTAATCCTGTTTATCTTTTGCCTGCAGTTGAAATTGTACCTGGAAAAAAAACAACTGCCAAATATCTCAATCAAGCTAAAAAATTTTATAAATCAATTTCAATGAACCCGATAATGGTAAAAAAAGAATTACCAGGATATCTATCTGACAGATTGCAGGAAGCTTTGTGGAGAGAGGGGCTTCATATAATTAATGAGGGATATGCTACCACTGAAGATTTAGATAGAGCTATTGAAGATGGACCAGGATTAAGATGGTCATTAATGGGTACCTTTTTAACTTTTCACTTAGCAGGAGGAAAGGCTGGCATGAAACATATGCTCGAACAATTTGGTCCAGCTCTTAAACTTCCATGGACCAAACTAAAAGCTCCTAAACTTACTAAAAATTTATCTTCAAGAATAATTAGTGGAACAAAAAATCAATCAAAGGGAAAATCTGTTTCAATGATTTCAAATATTAGAGACGAATATTTAGTTGAGCTACAAATGATGAGAAAAAAATACGAAAAAAAATTAAGATAAATGGAAAAAAAAATGATTAATAGAACTGGTGGATGCATTTGTGGAGAAATTAAATTCACAGTTAAACTAGATGAAATCCCATTAGTTTTTAATTGTCACTGTATTGATTGTAGAAAAAAATTAGGTGGCATAATGACAATTATTTTGCTTAGAGATGGCGCAATAGATGTTGATAAATCTAAATTAAAAATTTACGAACATTCTGGAGGAAGTGGACATAAGATAAAAAAACATTTTTGTGAAAAATGTGCAGCACCAATTTTAACTTATGTAGAGAAATTTAAAAAATATTATCTTTATGCCGGTTTGTTAGATGATATAAGTTTTTTGAAAAAAGCAGAGAATATACATTTCAAAGAGTCTCATTTCCCATTTTTACAAATTAAAGATGATGATATTAAAATTTAAAATGATAAAATAAAATTATGGAATTTAACCATTTTTTAACAAGTTATATGCCTAACGTTAATATTGGTTCAAAGGTTCACTTTGAAAATATGTTAAAGGAGAGTGTTCTTGCAGAAAAGTGTGGTTATGCAACCGTGTCAATTCCTGAACATCACTTAATCAATCTTTTAATGATGCCGTCTCCATTACAGATGGCAGTAAAAATCGCCTCAATTACTAAAAAAATAAATATTACAACTGGGATTGTGGTGCTACCGATTCATGACATGAGAACTTATGCTGGTGAAGTAACTACGGCAGATATTTTAACAGATGGAAGATTAATACTTGGCGTAGGAAGAGGAGCATTTCCATGGGAAATGGAAAGACTTGGAACACCTATTGAAACATCTAAAGAAAAATTTGTAGAATCATTGGAGGTCTTACAATTATTATTAAAAGACAAAGAGGTATCGTATCAGGGAAAATTTTATAATTTTGAATCAATAACAATTATGCCAAGACCAATAAGCAATCCAGTTCAAATGATGGTTGCAGCAATGAATTTAGAAAGTATTAAAGATGCTGCATCTAGAGGCTTTCATGTTCAGTCAACTGTGTTGTCAGGAAATAAGGAACTATTACTAAGTAGAGTAAATGCATTTAAAGAAGGATGCGAGATATTGGGAGAAAAAGGAAAGTTATTAAAATTATCTATGCAAAGAATGGCTTATTTAGCTAAAGACGATAATGATGCAAAAGAGAAAATTAAAATGGCACACGAATACTATAAAAGATTTGACAATATGTTCACCGGGCCTGGAAAAGTTAAATCGGGTAGCGTTGAACCTTTACCAAGAAAGCAATCTATAGAAGAACTTAAAGATAATTTATTGATTTGTACATTAAATGAAATGATAGATAAACTAAGCCTTTATGCCGAGTCAGGTGTAGATGAAGTTATACTTAGTTCAAGTTTTGGACAATCACAAAATGATTTAGAACAATCAATGCAAAGAATAGGCGAAAATATTATACCGTATTTTAAAAAGTCGAACATCAAAGTTGCATAGTTTTAATGAAATCAGGAGCACTAGATTGCAATTATTCAATTGAGGGTTCAGGTCCGGCAATTTTTTTAACTCATGGAGTTGGTGCTGCAGAAGATGCATGGAGATTTATAAAACCAAAACTCTTAGAAAAATTTACAGTTATTACATACGATTTAAGAGGCCATGGCAAATCACCTGTAACAAATAAAGATTTTAATCTTGATGATCTTGTTTTAGATTTGGAAAGGATTAGAGAGAAAACTAAAATAGAAACAGCTCACTTTTTCGGTCACTCTCTAGGAGGAATGATATCTCCTGCCTATGCAATAAAATATCCAGATAGAGTTTTATCAGTTGGTTTACTTTCAACAGTGGCAGGTAGATCTGATGAAGATAGTAAAAAAGTTTGGAAAATTATTTCTGATCTTGAAAATAAAGGAGTTAGAGAAACACTTAAAAATTTAACATCACGCTGGTTTACCGAAAAATTTATTTCAGAAAACCCAGATTTGGTAAAAAAAAGGTTGGAACAGGTTATAAATACGGACAAAGAGGTTTTTATAAATGTTTTTAAAATTTATGCTGAAACAGAAATGATAACTTGGTTAAAGAATATTAAAAAACCTTGCTTATTAATGACTGGAGAAAATGATGGAGGCTGCTCTCCTTATCATAACAATAAAATGTTTAATGAAATGGAAAACTCAAAATTAGTAATTGTCCCCGAGGTTAAACACTCTTTTTTGATTGAGGCACCGGATCAAGTGTCAAAAAATTTAATAAATTTTTTGAGCTCCATTTGATATTTCTAGTGCATTCTTAAGGTATCGCCATCAATACTTATAATCTGACCTGACATTCGTAAAGAATCATCTGAAATTAAAAAACTGCACATTTTTCCGATATCCTCCTCATAAACCCAAGTATTCATTGAGGTCATTGAAATAAATTCTTTTTCAATTAACTTTTTCGAAACTTTAAGAAATTTTGCCTTATCTTTAATTACTCTTTTCATCCTGTCACCTTTAATTGTTCCTGGGCATATTACATTCACTCTTATGTTAAATTTTCCTAATTCCATCGCCAGTGTTTTTGTCATTCCAACTACAGCCCATTTACTTGCTGCATACGGCGATCTTAGTGGAAAACCAAAAATCCCAGCAGTAGAGGATAGATTAATTATTGATCCACCTTTATTTTTTTTAAGCATTGGAATTGAAAGTTTAGAGAAATGAAAATGACTTATCACATTTACTTTTAAAGTATTTTCCCAATCTTTTGATTTTAATTTTTCTATAGTTCCAGTTGGTCCTGCAATACCAACATTATTTATTAAGCAATCAATTTTTTTGGTTTTTTTATTAATTTTATTAAATAGCTCTTTTACATCATTTTCATTTGATGCATCACATTTATAGATAAAAAGTTTTTTGTTATTTAGTTTATGCTTTTTAGTTTTTGCCAAATGTTTTTCATCAATATCACAAATATAAACAGTTGCACCTTTATCAAGGCATACTTTAGCAGTAGCCCAACCAATTCCAGATGCACCTGCTGAAATAATTACTTTTTTATTTTTTAACGATGACATTTAAATTTTTTCAACTCTGCTGGTTATACCTTCTTCTTCTATATTATTAAATTTTTTATCATTATTATCATATATTTCTTTTATTCTTAATCTTTGAGTTTGGGGAGTTGGTAGGTTATTTTTTTTTAATCCAAGATGTCTTGCATAAACAGCTTTTTTTTTATTTAGTTGGTGTGGCTGAAAATCATTAATATCATCAATATTTAAATCATCACCTTTTTCAATATAGCCAGCTTTAATTGCATCATTTAATAAATTTATTCCTTTTTCTGTTCTAGCAATTACAGCATTAAAGCCCTCATCTTCTCCAGCTGGCGATCCACCTCGCCATGTATCAAGAGCTGCTAAATCAGAACATTCTCCTATTGCGTCAGGGCAAATTTTACATCTAAAATGAACTCTCCAATTGCTTTCATCACCCCAAAAGGAATTATATTCTTTATCATGCTCTCTACCATCTTTTGTTTTAATATACATAAGTCCAGGATTTCCATATCCTCTATATCTAAATATATCTAATTCCTCTTCTTTAACGTTAAAGCTGTTTATAAAATCTTGAGATTTAGTAAATTCGGTTGATCCACCACACACGAGTGTTAACAAATACAGACATTGTTTATTTACTCTTTCATCTATTTTAGAGAGTTGTCTTATAGCAGAGATATCACATGGCTTTCCAACAAATACAAATTTCTTATTTGTATCTAAAGCTTCATTAAATTTACTTAAAGGTGAAGCAGGCCCATATCTCGATCGACTTTCACAATTTAATAAATCTTTTTTGGTATAACTAAACTTAGGAAGACTTCTCATTGGGTTATCAGGATCTCCTGCGGTGTGAAGAACAAAATCAACCTTATTTGTCTCTAGTAAATATAAAGATAAACCATTTAATAAACCTCCAGTGGAGCTTTGAAACCGGATATCTTTATCAGTAGACCAAGCATAAAATAAAGAATTGTAATACCCCCAGATTAAATCATGCTTTGAATTATTATTTACTTCTGTTTGTGGCAACCCTTCAACAATAACTCCTGGACATGTTTTTTTTATTTTTTCAAATTCTAAATTAGATAAGGGTTTGATTGCCTTTGGCTCTAGCCTTCCTTTTTCAGACATTGAGATAGAAATTTTATCTGTTCCAACAAGGCTTTGACATATTCCACAACCAATGCATAAACCATTGTTTGTAATATCTGATAGGCTGTTTATTTGAGACATTAATCTGCAAGACCATCTGATCTTGCTGTATTTCTCTCATAATGGATTGGTAGTGCTTTTCCATAAATTGCTTTTGAATGTTCAGGTGTATTTACTCTGTGGGGGTCCAAAACATAAGCAGGGATACACATATATCTCGATGAATTTCCCTCAATTTTTGTCACTCTATGCAATGTAAATCTGCCTTTAAAAATTTGTAAATCACCAGGCTCAAGCTTAAGCTGTTTCACTCTTGTGCGATCTCCATTTAATACTTTTTTAACTTCTTCAAAATTTTCATTTCCAGGTTCTCTTATATTTGGACAGTATTCAAATATGCCACCTTTCTCAGGTTTTTGTATCATTAAACTTAAAGTAAATTCACAACTATCAAAGTGCCAAGGCAAAATACCTTCAGGTTTCATCACATTGTAAGCATGACATGCTAAAGGATCTGCCCATCTATAAATAGGTGAAACGCCTAAACAAGCAGATACAAAATTTAATAATTCTTCGGTTTCATATAAAAATTTCATCTCAGAATTTTCTGAAAAACAGTCAGAGTTTAAATATCCGTTATATCTATTCATAAAAGTTCTTTTTGGATGATCTTTTGGTAAAGATGGATCATCTTTTGCATAAAGATAAGCATTGATACTTTCTTTAGACATATAAACTTCATTTAACTGTTGCTCTAATTCATTATTCATTATTTTTAATGAGTTAGGTAAAATAAAGTCAGGTAGAGTAGAGCAACTATCTTGCTCTAAATCACTTTTACATTTTTCTATAATACTTTTAATTTTTGGAGAATTTAAATCGTGGATAGGGTACTTATTTAAATCAATAATGTCTTTTAAATTTTTAGACATATAAGGATATTATGATCTAGTTAAAGATTTTTGCAATTCTTTATTTGTTATATATCCTTTAATATTTCCTTGTTTATCTACTACTTCACAATTTGCATTGGTACAAACTACTTGAGGTAAAAACTCCTCAATAAATTGATCTTCACCGACCTTAATAAGATTATTTTTATCAATTCCATTAACTTCATTGGCGCTTTTCATAATTATTTTTGCTTTAAGAACTTTTGCTCTATTTACATCTTTAACAAATGCTTCAACATAATCATCAGCTGGGTTCATTACAATTTCAACAGGAGTTCCTACTTGAACAAGTTTTCCAGCATTTAAAATACCAATATGATCTCCTAATCTCAATGATTCATCTAAATCGTGAGTAATAAAAACTATTGTTTTTTTCAATTGAGCTTGAAGATCTAATAATTGTTTTTGCATATCACTTCTAATTAAAGGATCTAATGCAGAAAATGCTTCATCCATTAGCATGATGTCTGTATCAGTTGCTAAAGCTCGTGCTAAACCAACTCGTTGTTGCATACCACCTGATAATTGATTTGGATATTGGTTTTCAAATCCACTCAAGCCTACAGCTTCTATTTTTTCCATTGCAACAGAATTTCTTTTTTCAGGATCAATGCCTTGCATTTCAAGTCCATAGCCAACGTTTTGCAAAACAGTTTTATGTGGGAACAAACCAAATCTTTGAAACACCATACTCATTTTGTGTCTTCTAAATTCAATTAATTTTTCTTTATTAAGGCTCATAACATTTGTGCCCTCAACTAATATTTCACCATCGGTAGGATCGATTAGTCTATTTAAATGTCTTATAAGAGTTGATTTTCCTGAACCCGATAATCCCATACAAACAAAGGTTTCACCTTCCTCAATTTTTAATGAAACATTATCTAAGCCAACTGTATGTCCTGTTTTTTCTAGAATTTCATCTTTACCTGAGCCACCTTTAACCATTTCCAAGACTTGATTAGGTTTTGGACCAAATATTTTATAAACGTTATTAATTTCTATTTTTGACATTATTTTTCGACATTTCTAACAGTTGGAGATCTCCTTTGTAAAGTTTCTTCGTATTTAAGATAGACTTTTATTCAGCATTATTAATTAATTTTTTTCCAAAATTTTGTAAAAAAATTCAAAAATTAAATTACAACTATTAATTGAATTGAAAACATTATAAGTTTAGTTAAATATTGGTTTATGCAGTCAATTTCTAAATTAGAAAAAAACTCAACTTATTTGAAAGTAGTTTGGAGTGATGGTGAGGAAAGTAAATTTAATTATTTATGGTTAAGAGATAACTGTCCTACTGCACACGATAAAGATTCAAGACATAGAATGTTCAACATTCTTGAAGTATCACAAAATATTAATCCAAAAAAATATAATGTAAGCTCGGATGGAAAACTTGAAATTGAATGGAGCGAGGGCGATCATACTAGTTACTATGATCCAAAATGGCTTAGAGAAAATTGTTATACAATCAAAAACAAAAAAAAATATATCTCACCTTACAAACTTTGGGATAGCTCATTAGAAAAAAATTTAGAAACAATTCAAATAGAACATGATGAAATTATTAATTCAGAAGCTGGATTAATAAAATGGTTAGAACTTTTACATTATACTGGAATTGCAATAGTTAAAAATGCACCTGTAGAAAAAAATTCAGGTTTGAAGGTTTTAAATAGAATTAGTCATACTAGAGAAACTTTTTTTAAAACTCCATTTGAGGTTATCAATATTCCAAAACCTAATAATTCAGCTTACACAGCGCACGCTCTAAGAAATCATATGGATTTACCTTGGTTTGAAAATCCACCAGGTTACCAATTTTTACATTGTTTGGTTAATTCTGCAAAAGGTGGAGACTCATCTGCTGTAGATGCTTTTGCAGTTGCAGATTATTTAAGAAATAACGAAAAAGATGTATTTGATATTTTAGTTAATACACCTCTAAAATTTAGAGATAAAGATTATACTCAAGAAGCAATTAGAAGTGTTCATGGAACTGCAATATCTCTTACTAAAGATGGAGATTATAATGATATCAGATATAGCATTGCAACGTTAGACGCTTTGGATTGTCATCCAGACCAAATGGATTCTGTTTACAAAGCACATCACAGATTTGGCAACTTATTGCATGATCCTAAATTTCAAATTAATTTTAGGTTAGAACCAGGTGATATTTTTTCATTTAATAATAGAAGATTGCTTCATGGAAGAACTGAATTTGATCCAAATTCAGGACATAGACATCTTCAAGGTTATTATATGGATAGAGATGAAATTATTGGACGATTAAATTACCTTAAACAAAATTAAATATTTTCAAATATAAGATTATTTTCTTTAGAGTACTTTTTAAATTCTGAACGCTTCCTCACAGTATAGAAATATTTATTTAATTTAATCTCATTTATTTTTTTATTTTTCAAATAGAATTTATCTAAAATTAAACAATCAATTTTTTTATTTTTTGATTTTTGAATTATTGATCGAACACTAGTTGGTGGAGAAAATGACAAACCTACTTTAGTTTTTTTATTTAATTTTAAAATATTAAAAATATTTTTGTGTTTGAATGAAATAAATACACATTTTTTATATTTTTTTGTTTCATTTAATAGTTTCTTTAACTGCTTAATTGAAAAAGTTGGTTTTATCTCAATAAATAAAAAGTATCTATTTTTAGAGCTTTTTAAGAGTTCCTTAAGAAGAGGAACTGGTTTTTTTTGTTTTTCACTAATATTTTTTATCTTTAAATAGCTTAAGTTTTTTACACTTTCTTTTCTTTTAAATATCCTTGTTAAAGTAAAATCATGAAAACAAATAAATTCATTATCTTTTGTTGCATGAATGTCTGTTTCAATGCCAAAACCCTTTTTAAAAGATTGCTCAAAAGATTTAAGAAGATTTTCGTGATATTTTTTACTGACTATTCCTCTATGAATTAAATGCATAAATCGAACATAAAGAATTTATATTTCATGACCTCTTTTCTCAGGCTCATTATCTACCAATTCTTCTGGAAATCCCTCAGCTCTAAAGTTTATTTGATTTATATCTTCCATTCTTTTCACAATCATAGATGACCAAGCTCTAGAGCCATATTTTTTTTGCCCATCTTTAAATATATCAACTATCTTTGGAGAAATTTCTAAAGAAGCATTTAGTTTTTTTGCTAACTCATCAAATAAACCTGTATCTTTTAAAACAAGATCCATTGTAAAATTTATATTATAGGAGCCATTTAAAATTACCTGGCTTTCAGTTTCATGAACAAAAGAATTGCCAGATGAAACTGCTATACCTTTATATGCTTTTGTTAAATCTAAATTTGATTTTTTAGCAACAGTCCATGCCTCACCTAACGCAACCAAATGGACAGATGCCAAATAATTTGTAATTACTTTTAAAACAGATGCACTGCCAAGTTCGCCGGTATGTAAAATTTTTCTACCCATTACAGTTAAGGCAGGTAATATTTTATTAAAAGCTTCTCTTTCTCCCCCAACAAATATAGCAATATTTCCAGTTGCTGCCCTATGACATCCACCACTCACAGGACCATCTAAAGGAATAGCCTTTTTCTCAATTACTTTTTGTCCTAATCTTTTTACTTCAGCCTCATCAGTGGTGCTCATTTCTAGCCAAATTTTATTTTCAGATAATCCATTTAAAATCCCATCACTTCCTTCCATAACTTCTGAGCATATTTCTGGTGATGGCAAACAAGTTATAATTAAATCAACTTTTTCTGCTAGTTCTTTAGCGGTATTTGCAAACTTAGCTCCTTGCTCAACAAAAGGTTTTGTTAAATTTTCGTCTAAATCTCTAACTGTTAAATCGAATTTATTTCTTAACAAACTTCCAGCAAGTTTCCCCCCAACATTTCCTAAACCAATAAAACCTACCTTCATAATTAAACCTCACCTTTCTTTTTATATAAAATCATTATTACTCCAAAAATTATAACAGTTCCGCCTATAAATAGTTCTGTTGTTGGCTTTTCACCAAGCAAAAAAATTGCTGCAAGCAAACCAGTTGGTGGAATACCCATAGTCACAATTGGAAGAACTTTGTACAACGGATTATTTTTTAATACGTAATAGAAACAACCATAAGTTACTGGTTGCATGATAAAACCAATATAAAATGCAATCATCCAATGATTAAATTTAGCTGTTGTTAAATGATCGATAGTATTCCCCTCAATTATTGTTGATAAAAAAATTAAAGTCGGGCCAGAAAATAATGCAAGCCAGGCAACTAATGCTAATGGATTAATTTCTTTACTTAACGGTTTGACAATAACTTGACCCAATGCCCATATTGCTGAACCTAAAATTGTTAATCCTATACCAAAATATTTTCCATCTAGATTTGGAGATCCTGTTAAAATGTAAACCCCAATAAACGCAATTCCAATTCCAACTATTGCTCTAACAGTTGGTTTTTCTTTGAGCATAAAATAAGCAAAAATAACACCAAATGGGACTTCTGTTTGAACCAACAGCACAGCAGCAGATGCATCAATATAATTAAGACCAGTATAAGTGATACTGTATTGCAAAGTATTAGCGATAAAAGAAGCTATAAATATTTTTTTTAAATATCCTTTTGGTATTGGAAACCACCAAATTAAAATCGAAGCTGCAAATATAAATCTTATTCCCATTAATAATATTGGGGGAAAAGATTCAAATGCTGGTTTAGCAATTACAAAACCAAAGCCTAAAAAAATTGGTACTAGAGATGCAACTAGAGTATCTTTTAAATTCATAGAGTTTTTTAATATTAATGATAATTAAAGAACTTATGGTATATTCACCTTTTAAAATATGAATTCAACAAAAATAGAACCAAAGTACATTACCAAATCAAACCCAAGAGTTGGTCTAATTGCACTCGCAAGTGATTTTATGATTGAGAGAGATTTCATAAATGTAATTAAAGATCGAGAAATTGATTTCTTTGTTAATCGTATTGAATGTTACAATCCACTTACAAAAGAAAATCTAATTAAAATGTCTAATAAAGTAACCGAGGTTACAAAGGATATTTTACCTGAACAAGATATCGATTGTGTAGTTTATGGGTGCACTTCTGGTACTATTGCAGCAGGATATAATTCCATAAAGCAAAAGGTAAAGGCTGCAAAACCAATGGCTGAGGTTACAACACCTAGTACTGCAGCTATTAAAGCATTAAAAAAATTAAATATTAAAAAACTTTGTATTTTTACACCTTATAGCAAAAAACTTAACAATGAAGTTGTGGAATATTTTAAATCTGAAGGATTTGAAATTACTTCAAACTCTTATTTTGATATTGAAGCAGATTACGACATAGGCAAAGTTGATCAAAATTATCTCTATGATGTGTTATCTAAATTAGATCTTAATGGAGCAGATGCATTATTTGTGTCTTGCACCGCCTTACCTGTTTTACCAATAATCGATAAATTAGAAAAAAATTTACAAACTACTGTGTTATCAAGCAACCAGGCTTTGATTTGGGACACCTTAGTTCAAATCAAAAAAAATAATTCAGTAGAGGGGTTTGGAAAATTATTTCAAACTAATTAGATGCTCTTTTCAAAAGAAGAATACAAACAAAGATTAGATAAAGTTAAAAAGATGATGCAAGAAAAAGGTATCGATCTTTTAATTTCTCATGATACCAATAATATGAATTATTTAACAGGTTATGATGCTTGGTCTTTTTACTATGCACAATGTGCAATCGTGCACATAGATGCAGAAGAACCTCTGTGTTTTGTTAGAGCCCAGGATGCTGGAGGAGCTTACATAAAAACATATTTAAAAAATGAAAGTGTATTAGTGTATGATGAAAATTATATTCATAAATGGCCAAAACATCCTTACGATTATTTAGTAGAAATAATTAAAGAGAAAAATTGGGATAAACTTTCAATTGGAGTTGAAATGGATGCCCACTATTTCACAGCGTTCTGTTATGAAAAATTAAAACAAGGATTACCCAACGCTAAAATTAAAGACAGCGATAGATTAGTAAATTGGGCAAGGTTAGTAAAATCTGATACCGAAATTAATTTTATGAAATCAGCTGCTAAAATATCAGAACTAGGTATGAAAACAGCAATGGAAGTTATAAAACCAGGAGTAAGGCAATGCGATGCTGTTGGTGAAATACAAAAAACTTTATTTTATGGAACAGAGGAGTTTGGTGGTGAATATTCAAGTATTGCAACTTTACTTCCAACTGGAAAAGGAACTTCAGCTTCACATTTGACTGCAACTCAAGATAAATTTGTAGAAGGGGAAGCAACAATCGTTGAATTATCTGGTGTTTATAAAAGATACCATGCCCCCATGGCAAGAACGGTATTACTTGGAAAACCTAATCAATTAAAAATTGATACAATGAATAAAACAATAGAGGCGTTGAATGCAGGTATTAGCGTTATAAAACCAGGAAACACTGCAGATGATGTTGCACAAGAATTTTGGAAAGTATTAGATAAATATGGAATAGAGAAAAAATCTAGAACTGGTTACTCAATTGGAATTGGTTATCCACCTGATTGGGGAGAACATACTTTAAATATATACAAAGGTGATATGACAGTTCTTGAACCTAATGTTTGTTTTCATATGATTGCCGTAATGCAGTTTGGTGATTGGGGGGTTGAAGCATCAGAGTCAATAAGAGTTACGGAGAATGGTTCTGAATTATTCTGCAATTTTCCAAAAGAGCTACATATAAAGAGTTAATTAGCTATTGAAAATTATACTTACAAGTGTTTTAAATCCTGCTCATGTCTAAAAACCAAGAATTCGTTAAGTTCGACAAAGTAGATAAAAGTTATGATGGTAAAGTTTTAGTCGTTAAAGATCTTAATTTAGATATTGCTGAAGGTGAATTTATAACAATGCTTGGACCTTCTGGTTCAGGTAAAACTACATGTCTGATGATGTTAGCAGGATTTGAAACTCCAACTAACGGTGAAATTTATTTAGACGCTAATCCAATTTCTAATATTCCTCCACATAAAAGAGGTATTGGAATGGTATTTCAAAATTATGCATTGTTTCCACATATGACAGTTTATGAAAATTTAGCATTTCCACTAAAGGTTAGAAAAATTTCAAAAGACGATATAGATAAAAAAGTTGATAAAGCTTTATCAATGGTTTCACTATCTGGATTTGAAAATAGAATGCCTGCACAGCTCTCAGGAGGTCAGCAACAAAGAGTTGCTGTTGCAAGAGCATTAGTTTTTGATCCAGCTGTTGTTTTGATGGATGAACCATTAGGTGCATTAGATAAAAATTTAAGAGAAAGTATGCAATATGAAATTAAGCATATTCACGAAAGTATAGGTGTAACAGTTGTATATGTTACACATGATCAAAGTGAAGCTTTAACAATGTCAAATCGAATTGCAGTTTTTAATGATGGAAAAGTTCAGCAATTATCATCACCAGATAAATTATATGAAGAACCAGTAAATTCTTTTGTTGCAGAATTTATAGGAGAAAACAATACATTTGGTGGAGAAGTTGTCGATCTATCAAATGGATCGTGTAAAGTAAAATTAAGCCATGGAGAAATACTTGCAAATCCAATTTCAGTAAAATCAAAAGGAGATAGAACAACAGTTTCAATAAGACCAGAGAGAGCTTTAATAAATCCTGAAAATAAAATGGATAATAATCATGCTGGAACAATTGAAGAAGTAATTTATCATGGAGACCACACAAGAGTAAGATTAAATTTATTGGGCAATTCTGAATTTATTTTAAAAGTTCCAAACAGTTCAAAAAATTTAGATATTAAACTTGGCAATAAAATTAATATTGGCTGGAATAGCCAAGACGCTAGAGCATTAGATCCAAAATAACTTTCACTTTATATATCGTAAAAATGAGCTGTTGACTTCATCAGTCCTATTTGTTGTACTTTTGGTTATATAAATTAATTTATATTAACGTTTAAACGGAGGAAAAATGAAAAAACTTAGTAAATTATTACTTGCGCTTTCTTTTGTTCTTTCAGTAACTACATCATCTTACGCAGTAACAGTTGCGTCTTGGGGTGGAGCTTATACTGAGTCTCAAAAGTTAGGGTATGGTGATCCTACTGCTAAAAAATTGGGCATTGAGATCAACTGGGTAGACTACTCAGGTGGATTATCTGAAATTAAAGCTCAAAAAGAAGCAGGAGCAATTACTTGGGATATTATAGACTTATTTGCATTCGATACTATTAACGGATGTGACGAAGGTTTATTTGTTGAATTTGATTTTGACAAAGACTTCCCAGCTGCTCCAGATGGAACACCTGCAAGTGAAGATTTCTTCACAGGTATGCCTAGTAAATGTGCAGTAGGTAACATTCTATATTCATGGAACTATGCTTACGACACAAGAGCTTGGGGTGGAAAAAAAGCTCCTACAAAAATTAAGGACTTTTTTAACACTAAAAAATTCCCAGGTAAAAGAGCTATCTACAAAAGCGCTTTAACAAACTTAGAGATCGCTTTAGCTGCAGATGGTGTAAAAATGGGTAAAGGTGGAGCATTAATCTACAAAAGACTTGAAGAAGAAGGTGGAGTAGATAGAGCAATGAACAAGATCAAGAAACTTTGCACAGATCCAAATGGAGGATGTGTATTCTGGTCTGCTGGTGCTCAACCACCAGAACTATTAGTTGCTGGAGAGGTTGTTATGGCAACTGGTTGGAACGGAAGATTCTTTAACGCTGAAGTTGGAGAGAACGCACCAATAGCACAAGTATGGGATGGTCAAGGTCTTGACTATGAGTATTTCGCACTTGTTAAAGGTGGTCCAGACGAAGCAAATGCTAAGAAAGCTTTAGCAATGATGACTAACACTGAAATGTTAGCTGGAAGTGCTAAGTATATTGCATATGCACCTTGGAGAAAATCTTCTCTAGATATCATTAAAGCAGGTGAGCCTTGGTACAAAGATGGTAAAACAGAAATGATGCCTCAAATGCCTACAGCTCCTGCTAACACTAAAAACTACTTCCTAGTTGATCCATTCTATTGGGCTGATAACGGCACTGAGATAGGTGAAAAATGGGAAGCAATGAAAGCAACTTTAAATTAAAAATTTAATTTAAAGATATTATTGATATAATATATTGAAGGGCGGTTTAACCACCGCCCTTTTTTGTTTATGAGCAGTGAAACACAACAAATTTTAACAACAGACGGTATACCACTTTCGGTTAGCTTAAAAAAAGCCGAAAGAAAAAATAAAATAAAAGCTTTTTTACTGGTTGTCCCGTTATTACTATTTTTAATAATCACATACATCCTTCCTATTGGTGATATGTTTATGCGAAGCATAGACGATAAGATGGTAACAAATATGTTGCCAAAAACATTTTCTGCAATGGAAAAATGGGATGGTAAAGAAATGCCGCCAGAGGATGTATTTGTTGGATTTTATTATGATTTTAAAATTTTAGTCGAAAATAAAGAACATGGAAAACTAGCTCAAAGGTTAAATAAAGAAAAGAATGGATTTAACTCAATTATAAAAAAACTTTTCAGACAAGTTCAACGAAACAAAATCGATGAAAGTCAAAGTATCAAAGAGCAAATAATGAAGGTTCATAAAAGATGGAGAAATGTTGAATATTGGCAGGCAATAAAAAGAACTGCACCACCATATACAACTGCTAAATACTTAAAAGGTATGGATATGTATTATGGTCCTGATGGGAGTATTAAGCAAGTTAGTGAAGATAGAAGAATACATAGAATTTTATGGTTAAGGACTTTAGAAATTGCTTTCTTTGTTACTTTATTCAGTTTTTTAATGGGCTATCCAATTGCACATTTGCTTGCAACATTGCCTATGAAGTACAGCAACCTTTTGATGATTTGTGTTTTGTTGCCGTTCTGGACTTCATTGCTTGTAAGAACTGCAAGTTGGATGATTTTATTGCAACAGCAGGGGATAGTTAATGATTTCTTTGTAATGATAGGACTTGTTGCGGACGATAACAGGCCGGAGATGATGTATAATAAAGTAGGTACCTACGTTGCAATGACCCAGATTTTATTGCCATTTATGGTACTTCCTCTCTATAGCGTTATGAAAACAATATCACCAAGCTTAATGAGAGCTGGTAAATCTTTAGGTGGAACCCCGTTCGTTGCTTTTTGGAAAATATACTTTCCATTAACTATTCCAGGAATTGGAGCAGGTTGCTTGTTAGTATTTATTCTTGCAATTGGATATTACATAACTCCTGCATTAGTTGGAGGAGCCTCTGGAACATTGATTAGTAACCAAATTGCTTATCACATGAAGACAACATTAGATTGGAGTTTTGCATCTGCAATGGGACTAATGTTGCTAACAGGTGTTTTAGTTGTTTACTGGATTTATAATAAATTAGTTGGAGTTGATAATATTAAATTAGGATAATTATGGCTTTACCAAAGTATACAGAAACACGTTATAGAGTTTGGCATTATTCTTATTTATTTATTTGTGCGTGTGTTTTTATATTTTTAATAGCACCATTATTTGTAATTTTTCCATTATCTTTTAATGCAGAAGAATTTTTAGTTTTCTCTGAGGGTATGAAAAATCTAGATCCAGATGCTTTTTCATTAAGATGGTATAAAGACATGATCTATGGAACTAAAAATCCCTGGGGTTTAGCTGCAAAAAATAGTTTCATCATTGCAATTTTTGCAACGATAGGATCAATCATATTAGGAACTCTCGCTGCGTTAGGTTTAAGCAGTAGATACATGCCTTATAAAGGAATTATCATGGCAACTTTAATTTCACCAATGATCGTTCCATTAATTATTTCTGGTGTTGCAATATTTTTCTTTATGGCAAAAGCTGGATTAGCTGCAACACACACAGGAATAGTACTTGCACATATTATTTTAGGAACACCATTTGTAGTTATTACAGTTACTGCAACTCTTACAGGTTTTGATCATAGTGTTACAAGAGCTGCTTCAAGTCTTGGAAGCAATCCTGTAAATACTTTTATGAAAATTACACTTCCATTAATTTTACCAGGTGTAATTTCAGGTGGATTATTTGCATTTGTTACATCTTTTGATGAAGTGGTGGTTGTATTGTTCCTTGCGGGTTTAGAAAATACCACAATTCCAATACAGATGTGGACTGGTCTAAGAGAACAATTAAGTCCAACGATTTTAGCTGTTGCAACCTGTCTAATTGTTCTATCAACTTTAATTCTTGTAAGTGCTGAACTTTTAAGACGACGATCTGAAAGATTAAGAGGAATTAATAGATAAAATTTTAATTAGTCTTTTCCAACTAATTTTTCATAACTTGAAGATAAATCTAAAATTAGATCACAAACTTCAAATTTATGATCTTGAATACTTGCAATAGGAGTTATTTCAGCTGCTGTACCAGTAATAAAACATCCAGTAAAATTTTGTAATTCATCTGGTGAAATTTTTCTCTCATTAACTTTTATATTTTTAGACTTTGCAATATCAATTACTGTTTTTCTTGTAATACCATCTAAAAACGAGTCTGGTATTGGAGTATTTAATTCATTGTTTTTATCTTTAAAAAAAACATTTGCACTTGTTGCTTCTGCAATATTTCCTTCATGATCGAGCATCAAACTGTCTGTGAAACCTTTTTTTTCAGCTTCATGTTTGGATAATGTACAAATCATATACAAACCCGCAGCTTTACTGTTCCAAGGAGATGAATTTTGTGGAGGTCTTTGCCATCTAGAAATATTTAATTTAATACCTTTTTTCTTTAATTCTGGATCAAAATAGGCTGGCCAATCCCATATTGCTATTGCAACGTTTATCTTTGTTTTTTGCGCAGAAACACCCATCATCTCACTTCCTCGCCAAATAAAAGGTCTAATGTATCCATTTACTATACCTTGGTTTTCTACAAGTTCCTTTGTTGCAATATTCATCTCATCTTCCGAATAGGGAACGTTCATGTCCATGATATTTGCTGAGTGAAACAATCTTTTTGTATGTTCCTCTAATTTAAATATTTTTTTATTATAAATTCGAATACCCTCAAAAACTAAACTTGCGTAATGCATTCCATGACTAATTACATGCACTTTGGTATCTTGCCATTCAACAAGTTCACCATTAAACCAAATTTTTCCAGATCGTTTATCGAATGGGATATGTTCCATTAATGTTACTGAACAGTTTCTATGATAGTAGCAATACCCATACCCAATCCTATACATTGGGTAGATAATGCGTATTTTTTATTTTCTCTGATCAATAGCTCAGATGCTTTACCTGTAATTCTTGATCCAGTTGCACCTAAGGGGTGACCTAAAGCTAGAGCACCACCATCTAAGTTTACTTTTTTAAGATCAATTCCTAAATCTTTTACACATGCAATTGATTGAGATGCAAAAGCTTCATTAATCTCGACAATATCGATTTTATCAATTGTTAAGTTTGCTCTTTGTAAAGCTTTTTTAGATGCACCAATTGGACCTAACCCCATATAATCTGGCTTACAACCTTCAACAGCAGTAGATACAATTCTACCTAAAATTTCTAAATTGTTTTCTTTTGCGTAATTTTCTTCACATATCAAAACCGCAGATGCTCCATCTGTAAGTGGTGAGGAGGTTGCAGCTGTTACTGTACCTTCTTGATCAAAAGCTAATTTTAATCCATCTAATTTTTCTTGTGTGCTGTTCGGTCTTATATTTCCATCAACATCACAATCACCAATTGGAACGATTTCATTTTTAAACTTTCCACTTGATTGAGCTTCATGTGCTTTTGCATGACTTTGAATTGCAAACTCTTGTTGTTCTTTTCTTGAAATATTATATTTTTTTGCAACATTTTCAGCAGTTGTACCCATTGAAAAATAAACATTAGGATTATCTTTGCCGTCATAAGGATACGGTAAAGAGTCAAAACCAGTATTTACTCTAGTCATGCTTTCAACGCCTCCACAAATAAAAACTTTTCCTGAACCCATTGCAATCTTTCCAGCAGCAATGTGAATTGCTTCCATCGAGGATCCACACCATCTGTCTACAGTCATACCAGATGTTTGAATTTTCATATCTGTTAGAAACGTAACTAATTTTCCAATATTAAAACATTGTTCACCTACTTGAAATGCGCAACCAATTACAATATCTTCAATATCTTCTTTATTAATATTTGATTTAGCAACGAGACTTTTTACAACTTCTGCAAGCATGTTAACTGGCTTTACATCTATAAGCGCACCTTTTCTTGCCATTGTAAAAGGGGATCTTGAGTAACCTGCGATAACTGCTTTAAACATTTTTTTAAGTAAATTTTTATATATTTTTATTGAGGAAATGGCAAAGTGGTAATAGTTCCACTCTTTTTTTCTCCATTTAACATTTGGACAATAATATTTTCACCAATCTCCCAATAGTCTTTTAAAATCATGGATAAACCAATGTTCTTTTTTATTCTAGGAGAGTAGATACCAGAAGTTATTTGTCCAATTTTTTTATTTTCATTAGACAAAACTGGTAATGGTTGACCAATTCCAGTTAAAGGCTCTCCATCAAATAATATTCCTCTAATTTTTTGCTTAACCCCATTTTTTTGAATTTTTTGTAGTGCTTCTTTTCCAATAAAATCATGATCATCTTCAGTTTTGCAATATTTATCTAAATTACATTCAAGAGGATTGTTTTCACTGGTGAAATCATTTCCATAAGACATTAGTCCTCCCTCAATTCTATCAATCAAGTTAGGACAACCAGGTGATATATTATATTTTTGACCAGCTTGCCATAAGGTCTTCCAAAGTTCCTCACCCATTTCAACACTATTAAAATGCTTATCATGAGTTTTAAAATATATTTCAAATCCATCTTGTTTACTGTAACCGGATCTTGCAATGATTTGTTTTGTTCCCATAAAATCCATAACTCTGTAATTAAAAAACTTTATTTTTTTAATATCTTCTCCAAAAACTGACACCATTAGATCCTCAGATTTTGGTCCCTGAATTGCTAGTGGGTATACATCTGGCTCTTCAATATTCACATCAAGGTTTAAACCTATCGCATATCCTTTTGCCCATAACAAAATGTCTGAGTCTGCAATAGAGATCCAGAACATGTCATCATCTAGTTTTAACAATACAGGATCATTAATCATCCCAGCACTTTCATTTAGTATTGGAATATAAAAACATTTTCCAGTTTCCATTTTTTGAATTGAGCGAGGTGTTAATTTTTGAACAAGTTTAGATGCATCTGGTCCACTTATTTGAACTTGTCTTTGACAAGACACATCCCATATCTGAACATCTTTACTTAAATGCCAATAATCTGTTTCAACTGTATTTTTAAATCCCTTTGGAAGTAGCATGTGATTTACTACTGTAAAATCAGAAACTCCATGCTCTTCAACCATATTTGTGTAAGGAGTTCTTCTTATTCTTCGTGACATATTTAATTTAATATTTTTTGACATAGTTTTATGTTTTTATTATTTAGACCACCAAATAGAATATCCATTTGGTGAAATAATAATCGGTATATGATATTTTTTATTAGGATCTTCCATTCTAAATTTTACTGATATTTCCGAAACTATTTTTTTTTCTGAGAAGTAGTCTGCAGTTTTACAAATCATCTCGTAATCACATTCGCAATCTTCTTTTGATAAATCAAAATCTTTTAGAATTCTTCCATCTTTACTAGTTTCAGTTTCAAATAAATTTTTTTTATCTCCATTAGGATTTATTTGATAAATTATAACTTTAACTCCCTCAGCATGAGTTCCATTAACTGAGTTTAAAAGGTGAGAGGATAAAGTTGCCATAGTTTATTCAATTGAAGCTTTATCTCTTTTATCACTTACTGCTGCAACAATTGGGCTAATTACACCTTTTGCTTTTACATTGATGCATGCAGTTTTACCACTTTCGATAGCTCTTTTTAATGCAGGTGCCAACTGCTCTCTTTTTGTTACAAGCTCCCCATGTCCACCAAAGCCTTCAAATATTTTATGAAAAGGTATATCTCTAAAATCTGTTGCAAAATGTTTGCCGCTTTCAAATAATCTTTCTTGTTGTTGAGATATACAATCGAGACCTCCATTATTATCAATTACAACAATTATTGGTTTATTTTCTTGAAAAGCAGCTTCAATTGATAATCCTCCAGATAAAAAGGCTCCATCACCACTTATTAAAATTACTTTTGAATCAGGGTTTGTATTTTTTGCAGAAAGCGCAAAGGGAACTCCAACACCTAACATGCTAAATGTGCCTGGATGAAGTATTCCTCCCATTTTTTTTCCTTTTGAACCTGCAATGTTTATTGCAATTTCAGACCAGAAGTGTGTATTTCCCCCATCTATAACTAGCCAATCATTTTCACCAATAGCATCTTGAACATCTAGAGCTAATTGAAGTGGATGCATTTTACCACCATTTGCTTCTGCTTCTTTTGTCTCTTTATTTAAATCGCTTAAAGTTTTATCAACCCATTCTTGCTTTTTCTCTCTGTTAAGATCAAACCAATCTTTACCCAAAGTCCATTTATTATTTGCCTTAAGCTTATTAAGGGTATCAAAAAAAACACCAGGATCGCATAACAAATTTATATCTGCTGCTCTATTAAGTTCTATTTCCTCATGAGATCCGTTTATACAAACAAGTTTAGTTGTCTTAGGAAATAGTGGAGGGTTTCCGAAATTCATCTGATTATCTAATCTTGCACCAACCATTAAAACCAAATCAGACTCATGTAATGCAAATTTAGAAGGTGGATACTGATGAATATCAGCAAGACCCATATATGCATTAGCTTCTTCACCAAGTAATTTTTGATGATAAGGAATATTAAATATTGGAATATTTAAATTACTTCCTGCCTCTTCTAGTTTTTTTTCAGATCCAGACCACCAAACTCCATGCCCACCGATTAAAACAGGTTTTTTTGAGTTACAAGCAAGCTCTAGCACTTCTGCCATATGAGTTGGATCAGGCCATGCTTTTGCAATTGGTTTAGTTTGATGAGAAAAAGGTCTTTCTTCAAGTCCTGCATCTTCTGGAAAAGATGAAAACATAATATCAACTGGCATACTTAAGTGAACAGCTCCTGGATATCCATTTGTTGCAATTCTATATGCTTTGTCGACAAACTCTCTTATTCTTGTCCCATCAGTTATACTTGCACTATATTTTGTTAATGGAGCCGCAATAGCAACGTCATCAATTTCTTTAAATCCACCTGACCCTTGTCTTTTCAAACTACTTGATCCAGTTATAAAAATTACAGGTGATCTTTCACCCCATGCTTCCATCATAGATGGAACGGCATTAGCAAATCCTTCTGGACCAACAAGACAAACTGCAGGCTTTCTAGTTATTCTTGTATGTCCGTCTGCAATGTGACCAGCTATTTGTTCATGAGGACAATTAATTACTTCCATTTGACATTCCATAAATCCTTCAAGTGCAGGATTACAAAATCCACCTGACAAAGTAAAAACATGCTGAACACCTTTATCTTTTAATGCTCGTGCAATTAATGATCCGCCTCTAATTTTTTTTTCTGACATTTAATATTTAAAATCCCTTATAAACCTTTCTGCAATTATATCTGAAGAAATATCTTTTATATCAGTTAAACCTACCAATCCCAAGGCAGTACTTAATTCGTCTTTAATAATATCAACTACTCTCTTTAAACCTTTTGCTCCATCAGCTCCAATACCATACATAAGAGGTCTTCCCACCATTGTAAAATCTGCACCTAGCGCTAAAGCTCTTACAATATCGCTTCCACCTCTTATACCGCTGTCAAATATAATAGGAAAATCTTTACCCAAAGCATTTCTTATTATTGGAAGTGCTTCTATTGAAGAAGTGGCGCTATCTAATTGTCTTCCACCATGATTAGATACCTGAATAGCATCAGCTCCTTCAGACTTTATTTTTAAAGCATCTTCAGCAGACATTACTCCTTTAATAATTAGTTTACCTTTCCACTTTTCTCTAATTCTTTTTAAAGTATCCCAATCAGTAGCTCCTCTACTTTCACTTCTAACAAACTTATTGCCTCTCTTTGAAGTTTCATAATTCATTGGTTTTGGGATGCCACCCAACAATGTAGATATTGACCAGTTTGGATGAGTTGCAAAATCTATAAATTGTTTAACTCCAAGATTGAAAGGAACGGTAAATCCATTTCTATTATCTTTAGCTCTCCTAAATTGAATGGGCACATCAACAGTGAGAATTGCAACTTTGTAACCCGTTTTTTCAGCTCTTTCTAATAATTCCATCACAAATTCTTCATCCTGAAAATTATAAAGTTGTAACCAAACATGACCTTTTGAATATTCATACATTTGTTCCAATGAAGTTGATGATGCCATTGAAACACACATAGGTATATTGTTGGACAAACTTTCTTCAGCTAACATTTTATCTGCACCAGGCCAGGTTAAATTACACATACCCATTGGAGCAAATCCAAAAGGCTGATCGTATTCAAAGCCTAGAATATCTTTTTTAATAATTCTTTTTTCAACATTCCTTAATACTTTAGGTTGAAGTCTTATTTGATCTAAAGCTTTGCTGTTATTCTCACATAATTTTTCATCACCAGATGCACCATCAACGAAATCAAACATTAATTTAGGTACACGTTTTTTTGCAACTATTCTTGCTTCTTCGACACTATGAATTTTTTTACTTGGGCTGACGTTGGTCATAATTTATTTATATACTCATTAAGACTAATTTTACTGTTTTTATCAATGAAATAAGCATCACAACCATTTCTAGCAGTACAAACTTTTTTAGCAGAACCATCAACAAATAATACTGCTACACCATCATCAATTGCTATGCCAGGTGGTAACTTACTATTTTTAATATCAGCTTGGTATTGTGACATACGTTCTGACACTGATGAGTGCGGGGTACAACTACCAGATAAAATATTTATACCTCTCAGTGGATTGTAACCTGGTCCCACAGAATCTGATAAGATCCAATCAAACCAACAAACAGCACCAGCACTTATTCCAGACAAAATAATTCCAGAGTTATAAGCATCTTTAAATAATTTTATGAGATTGTTATCCTCCCAAACTTTAATCATAAACTTTGTGTTACCACCACCAATATAAATTATATCTTGTGCCATTAGCCACTCTTCAAATCCATTACTTGAGGAACATAATTCAAAGTGTGAAAGTTGAATATTATATTTATCTAATTCACTATAAAATAATTTTATTTTATCCTTATTATCTTCGCTAGCAGTTTGTAGAAAACCAAAATTAATATTTTTTTTTTTACACTGATCAATTACAAATTTATCTAAAACTTCATCACTTCTATGAGTAAAACCACCACCGCCTATGGCAATAATTTTTTTATGATTTTGACCCATTAATTATTAGAAAGGCCTTCCCATGGTTTTGGCTGTGATGGAATATCTGTGTTAACTCCCCTAACTATTTCTCCTTTAGCATCATACATTGGCAGTTTGCAAAGCTCACCTTTTCTAATATTCCCATCTGTACACTTTACATCTAAAATTGCGCCAGGCCCTAAATCATTATTTTTCATATGAACTATTCCAACTCCACAAACCTGATAAGGTGACCATGTGCTTGATGTAACTTTTCCAACCAATTTGTCTTTTATATTAAGACTATTTCCTTTTAGTGCTATTCCATCTTTAATTCTTATTCCCCAAGTTTTACAATTTTTATCAGCGGCAACTAAAGCTTCTTTTCCAATAAAATTTTCCTTTTCTAGATCAACAAATTTTCCAAGACCAACAGAAAATGGATTTGTATTTTTATCAAAATCTTGTCCAGCTGATAAAAGTCCAGCCTCAATACGTCTTCCTCTAAATGATGGAGTAGCGGTTAAGATCATTCCCATTTTCTTTCCCTCTTCTAAAATTAAATCTCCAATTAATTCAGCATTGTTTTCAGGTCTTAAATAAAGCTCCCAACCAAGTTCATTAGTAAAGCCAGTTCTACTAATAATTAGCTTTTCTCCTTTAATTGTAACTGTTGTCCAATCAAAGTACTTCCAAGTTTTAGCTATGTCTTCATCAATTAAGTGATCTAGTAATTCCATTGATTTAGGACCTTGTACTTGGCTGACCCATACATCTGGATCAGTAATTTTTACGTTTAATCCATGTGCATTTGCTTTGTACCATGAAAATAAATCACCATCAGCTTGTGCAAACCAAAATTTATTTTCTTCAATTCTTAATAACAAACCATCTGTAATCATCCCACCATCGTGATAACATGCAAATTGATAAGAGCACCTTCCAACATTTACTTTTGAAATATCTCTTGGAAAAATTTTTTGTAAAAGTTTTAGAGCATCTGGACCAGAAACTTCATAAGGATATTCACCAGTGTGTCTTAAAATTAATTCTTGTCTTGTTTTCCAATACATTTCATCTGGTGTTGCATTAGATAATTTTTCAGTTGTTAATCTTCCTGCGTACTGTGAATATTCTGGGTCAAATGGTAGCTCCTGATACGTTAAAGGATGAACAGGTAAAGTTCTTGCTAATTCAAGAGATCTACCTTTTTCAATCATCGATGGTTTTATTGAAAAACGTACTTTTTTAAGGGAGTCGTGCATGTAAGTTTCTATTATTACGATAGTTTATACTATGAATTGATAAACAGGAAACCCAAATAACTCAATAGGTTTTCTATGTTGATATCAAAGTTCGTACTTGTTAACTTTCTATTTTAACAAAGGGAAATAATTATGAGAACAATTTGTAAATTGATATCAGTTTCACTGGTATCGTTGTTATTCTCTTTTTCATTAGCTAATGCATCAAGTGGAGTATTTAAACTTTCACATGATTTAGGTTTTGGAAAAGACACAAACCTTGATGCAATTTCAAAAGGAAGATTGTTTCAGGTTGTTATAATGACACAAAACCGTTTAGTAAGAAAAGACCTTAAAGGAGTAACATCCGCTGAGCTTGCAACTGATTGGTCAGCCAATGCTGATGCAACAGAGTGGACTTTCAATCTTCGTAAAGGTGTAAAATTTCATGACGGATCTGATTTTGATGCAGAAGATGTAAAATATTCTTTAATGAGAGTTAAAGATCCAGATATTGGATCTCCTGCTAAGAAAAGTATGAGTTCAGTAACAGACATTGAGGTTGTTGACTCACATACAGTAAAAATGAAGTTAAACACTTCTTTTGCTGACTTTCCATTATTGCTAACTGACTACAGGTTAAGAATGATCCCATCAGGATCTGGAGATACCATTGGTAAAACTGGAGTTGGTACTGGCCCATTTATCGTAGATAAATTTGATCCAGAGGGAACAACAATTCTAAAAGCAAACCCTGATTATTGGGAAGGTGCACCAGGATTAGCTGAAGTGCATGTAATCGCAATACCAGATGGTGAAGCTAGAGTTCAAGCTCTTCTTACTGGTCAAATTCATATGAACAGATACGTACCATTTAGCCAAAAGAAAATTTTTGATGGAAATTCAAAATTTAATGTTTCAGTTGTTCCAACTGGAAACTGGAGAGGAATGGTTATGAGAACAGACACAGCTCCTTTTGATAATCCAAAAGTGAGAAAAGCTGTTCGTTTAGCTGTAGATAGACAAGAGCTTGTGGATTTAGTTATGGGTGGAGCAGCAACTGTTGCGTGCGATACTCCTGTAGCTCCTTCAGATCAATATCGTTTGAAAATGAAGTGTCCTCAAAACATTAAAAAAGCTAAAAGTCTTTTAAAAGAAGCTGGATATCCAAACGGAATTGAAATGGTAATTCACGTTTCTACAAAAGAACCAACTTGGCCAACTATTGCTGAAGTTCTTCAACAACAATTAGCAAAAGCAAACATCAAAGCTGAAGTTAAAATGACTCCATCAAAGAGTTATTGGAAAGAAACTTGGATGAAAAAGCCTGTTGCTATGACACGTTGGAATGAAAGACCAGCAGACAGTGCGTTACATGAAATTTATCACAGTGGCGCAAAATGGAACGAGTCATTCTTTAAAAATCCTGCTTTTGATGACAATTTAGCAAAAGCAAGGGGTGAGCTTAACTTTAATAAGAGAAAGAAAGCTTATCAAAATGCTCAAAAGACTTTATGGGAAGAATCTGGAACTATGATTCCTTACCACGTATCTAAGTTAGTTGTAACTTCTTCAAATGTTAAAAATTTAGATGAAGTTGAAGTTTTCTCAGTACGTTGGCATAAAGTAAAAATGAAATAATACTTAATTTATTTACAGGCCTAATTATTTAGGCCTGTAAATTTTCTTCTACCTTTAAAATATTTTTAATTAGTTTAAATTTAAACAATGTTATTATTAGTATTAAAGAGAATACTTCTAGGTTTTATCACTCTTTTTATTGTCTCTTTAATTACATTTTCTGGTGTTGAGGTTTTGCCCGGAGATGCTTGTACAACTTATCTTGAAAGAGAAGCATACGGTGCAGCTTTAGAGGCATGTTATGAAAGATTAGGTTTAAACACACCAGCGCATGAAAGATATATTTCATGGGCAGCTGGAGTTCTTCAAGGTGATTTTGGTTATTCTTTAAGTGGTGAAATGAGAATAAACGATGTCTTAGGACCAAGGGTTAAAAACTCTATGGTTCTTGCATCTGCCTCTATACTTATAGGAATTCCTATTGCTTTATTACTTGGAATTATAACTGCTCTTTGGAGAGATAAACTTCCAGATATTATAATTTCAACAATTACAATTTTTTCAATGACAATTCCTGAATTTATTAGTGCAACATTATTAATTTTAATTGTTGCTATTTGGTTAGAGTGGCTTCCTGGAATTGTAATTGTACCAACGGGTGCATCAATTTCAGAATTGTTGCCAAATATCATTTTACCTGTAATTGCAATTTCAATGATTATGACTGCGCACATGGCAAGAATGGTCAGATCAAGTGTTATTCAAGTTATGGCAAGTGACTATGTTCAAATGGCAATTTTAAAAGGAGTTCCATATTGGACAATGGTATTTAAGCATGTGCTTCCGAACGCTTTACTACCAGCAATAAATGTAGTGGCCCTTACAATTGCATGGTTGTTAGGGGGAGTTGTTGTAACGGAAGTTGTTTTTAACTACCCAGGTCTTGGTAGATTAGTAATAGAATCTATCTCGAATAGGGATTTGCCCGTTGTTCAAGCTCTAGCAATTATTTTAGCATCAATTTATGTGAGCATTAATTTAATTGCAGATCTTATGACTTTAATGCTCAACCCAAGACTTAAATCCCTACAGATTAAAAAATAAATGACATTAGAAAAAGAACAAAAGAAAAATAATCTACAAAAAGTATTTGAGGTAATAAAAACTATGGCTTCAAAACCTTCAGGTTTGATTGGTTTAAGTATTTTGTTGTTCCATGTGATACTTGCAATAACAAGCCCTTTGTATGTACCTTATGATTATAAAGCGATTGATCCTTCGTTAATGCTTCAAGCACCATCTTCTGAATATTGGTTTGGTACTGATAGTTTAGGAAGAGATGTTTTTACTAGAACAATCTTAGGAGGCAGAACTGCTTTAACAGTTACATTTTTTGGTTCTTTAATTGCATTACTTTGGGGTGGTGCATTGGGAATATTTTGTGGACTGGTTGGTGGAAAAATAGATGACGTTGTTATGAGAATTATAGATGCGTTTTTGTCTATTCCATGGATCTTAGCAATGCTTTTAATTGTTTCTTTATTAGGAACTACTACACTTGTTTTAATTCCAGCGCTCGGTTTCTTTTACGGTAAAGGCATTGTTAGAGTAGCAAGGGCAGCAACACACGATGTAATTGCTAAGGATTTTATAGTTTCAGCAAGAGCAAGAGGTCATAGCAACTTATCAATAATCTGGAATGAAATTTTACCAAATGTAAGAGATGCAATTATGGTCGAAGGAGCTATGAGATGGTCATGGATGTTACTTGGATTTAGTTCATTATCTTTTTTAGGATTTGGAGTAAGTCCTCCAACACCAGATTGGGGCTTGATGATTTCAAATGCGAGAGGATTAATGTCTTTTGCGTACTGGGCAGTGTTAGCTCCAATATTTGGATTAAGTTCATTAATCATTGGAATTAATTTAACAGCTGATGCATTTGCAAAAGCACTTGGAATAGACAGATCAACAAAGGCACCTGTTTAAAATGGATAGTGCGGTTCAAACAATAAATAATCTTACAATTGGATTTACAAGTCAAAAAGGAAAACAGATTTCCATTCTAAAAAATATTTCAACCACCATTAAAAAAGGTGAGACTGTTGGGATTGTTGGAGAGTCTGGCTCAGGAAAAAGTACTCTAGCTTTAGCTATGATGGGCTATGTAAAACACGGCCTTTATACCATTTCTGGAGAGTGCTTATTCCATTCAAATAATCTTCTAGAAATGAAAAATAAAGATCTAGAAAATATAAGGGGTAGAAAAATAGCAATGATCCCACAAAATGCGGGTCAATCACTTACTCCTAATCTTAAAATTGGATATCAAATTGATGAGGCTTTAAAATTACATACAGATTTAAAAAAAGAGGAAAGAGATAAAAAAATATCAGAATTACTGAATAAAGTTAGATTGCCTTCGCCTGAGATAATGGCACAAAGATATCCGCATGAATTATCAGGGGGACAGCAACAAAGGGTAGCTGTTGCAATGGCTTTAGCAGGTAATCCCGAACTTTTGTTATTAGATGAACCAACAACGGGATTAGATGTAACAACACAGGCACATGTATTAGAATTATTAAATTTTATTGCAAAAGATACAGGAACCTCAATGGTTTATGTAAGTCATGATCTTGGAGCAATAGCACAAGTTAGCGATAGAGTAATTGTTATGTATTCTGGTGAAATTGTTTTAGACGGTCCAGTAAGAAGTATATTAAAAAACCCAATTCATCCATATACATTTGGATTATTAAAATCTATTCCAAAACTAACTTCTCCAGGTTTACCAGACTCTATGTCAGGTAGCCAACCTCAGCCAGGAACAATTAAAACAGGATGTAGTTTTTATGAGAGATGTAATCTTGCAGAAGATAAATGTAAAAATAATTCACCAACTTTAGAATACATTGATGATTTAAATACAAGCGTTAGATGTTTTAAATATAAAGAATTAATCAATGTAAAAGAAGCAAATCTAGACACTGTAAAATCAATAAACAATGATGTTTTACAAAACGAAATTTTAGATATTTCAAAAGTTTCAATTAGTTATGCTAAACAAAAGTTTATCGATCAGTTATTAAACAAAATTGATGACAGCAATCCAACAGTACAAGATATTAATATCAATATTAACAAAGGAGAAACTCTTGCGCTAGTAGGGGAGTCTGGTAGTGGGAAATCAACAATATTAAAATCAATTGCAGGATTATTAAAAACAAAAGATGGAATGATAAAGTTTGATAAAGATAAAGTTTTATCAAATGATTTAAAAATGAGAGATCCAGGTTTTTTAAGAGCAATTCAATTGATATTTCAAAATCCAGATGAGTCTTTAAATCCAAATCATACTGTTGAAGAAATAGTATCACAGCCTTTAAGATTATATTTTGGATTAAAGGGAGACGAACTAAAACAAAAAATCATAGAAGTGCTTGAAAAAGTTAGACTTGGAGAATTTTATTTAACAAGATACCCAAGACAATTATCAGGAGGTGAAAAACAAAGAGTTGCTGTTGCAAGAGCATTTGCTGCAAAACCGGATATTATTCTTTGTGATGAAGTAACCTCTGCACTTGATGTTTCAGTTCAAGCAGCTGTATTAAACTTACTTCAAGAATTAAAAGAGGATTTTGGTACAACTTATATATTTGTATCTCACGATCTAGCAGTTGTAAGAGCTATTAGCGATAGAGTTGCAGTTCTATATCAAGGAAGATTATGCGAAATTGGTCCTTCAAAAAATGTTTATCAATTACCATCACATCCTTATACAGAAGTTTTATTGGGTGCAGTTTTAGAGCCTGATCCAGATGTAAAACCAAAATTAGTTGCTGAAGATATAGTTGAAGAAAAGCCACCCGAAAAAGGCTGTTCTTTTCAAGGCAGATGTCCCAGAATCCTTGGTGATATTTGTAAAAACGAGGTCCCACCATGGCAAATCGGTGAAAATGGAAACTCAATACGTTGCCATATAAAAGTAGAGGATTTAAAAAAACAACAAAATATCAATTAGGACAATTTTTTTGTTACACACAAAATTAAATCTTATATAAAAGTTTTTTTATGAAAATTAATAATGTAGTTGTCATTGGCTCAGGAACGATGGGCAGCGGAATAGCAGCGCAACTATGTAATGCAAATATTCCAGTAACTTTATTAGATTTAAAAACAGAGATCAGTCAAAAAGCCAAAGAGAGAATAGAAAAATCAAGACCCCCACTATTAATTGATAAATCAAAAATAGATGGGATTAAAGTTGGAAATATTAATGATGACTTTAATATTGTATCAGAGGCTGATTGGATTGTTGAGGCAGTTGTAGAACGTATTGATATTAAACATGATATCTATGACAAAATTTTTAAGCAAAGAAAGAAAGGCTCTATAGTTTCATCAAATACTTCGTCAATTCCGATAAGTGTTTTATCTGAAAAATTGACAGAGGATGATAAAAAAGATTTTTGTATCACTCACTTCTTCAATCCTGTTCGATATATGGATTTACTCGAAATTGTAAAAAACGAGAATACTGATTTAGATAAAATTCAAAAACTCAAACTATTTTGCGAAGAAGATTTAGGAAAAGGAGCCATTGTTTGTAATGATACTCCAGGTTTTTTAGGGAATAGAATTGGCGTTTATGCAATGCAAATTGCAATGACAGAAGCATTTAAAATGAAGCTCACCATAGAAGAAGCAGATGCAGTTTTTGGTAGACCTATGGGAATACCAAAGACAGGAGTTTTTGGTCTTTATGATCTAATTGGTATTGATCTAATGGCAGACGTATTAAAAAGTTTCATCAAAGAGCTTCCAGAAAATGATAACTTTCAAGAAGTAGCTAAAGAAATTCCTTTAATAAGAAAACTAATTGATACTGGATATACAGGTCGAAAAGGCAAAGGTGGTTTCTATAGAATGAACAAAGTTGATAATACAAAAATTCTAGAGGCTATAAATTTAGAAACAGGAGAATATTCACCATCACAAAAAATAGATATTAAATCAGAAAAAGTTGATTTATTAAAATTAATTAATAGAGGTGATAAATATGGCGATTATGCATGGTCGGTTATCTCAAAGATTATTAAATATGCATCTTCTTTAGTTCCAGGAATTACAGATAAGTTTAACGATATAGATGAAGCTATGCGTTTAGGTTTCAATTGGTCAAGAGGGCCTTTTGAAATGTTAAAAGAAATTGGTGTCAGTAACTTTTTTGAAAAATTAGATGGTTTTGAAAACAACAAATTTTTAGAGGAACTTTCAAAATCTAAAGATGAAAATTTTTATGGAGAAAGACAAAAATATACTGAAATAGAAACTTTAGGAAAAATAAAACCAAAAGCAATAAAGTTAGATGGAAATAATTCTGCAGAGATTTATAGATTTAATGATTTTAATATAGTTGAGTTCACAACTAAAGCTAACGCATTAGATTACGACTCGATGGATGCATTAAAGAAAGCAACTGATAAGCCTTTAATTATTATTAATGAAAGTATGCAATTTTCTGCAGGTGTAAATTTAACTTACACAATGAATTTTGCAGAAAAGGGTGATTACAGTTCGATCGAAAAGTTTGTTAAATACTTCCAAGATACCTGCAAAGAACTTAAATATTCAAAATATCCAGTTGTTTCAGCTCCTTCAGGACTAACATTAGGAGGTGGATTTGAAGTTCTGGTGCAAAGTAATTTTGTAGCTTCCCATACTAATATTGTTGTTGGACTTGTTGAAACTATGGTTGGTTTAGTTCCAGCAGGGGGAGGATGTAAAGAAATGTTATGGAGATGGTCACAAACTGAAGAAGCAAAAAATGATCCAGATTATGCACCGTTAAAAGTTTTTGATATTATAGGTTACGGTAAAACAGCAACATCACCAGTTGAGGCAGAACCTCTTAAATACTTGCTTCCTGAAAATAAAAAAATCATGAGTAGAAATAGTTTATTGAATGTTTCAAGATCTATCTTGGAGGAGAACAAAGATTTTACCCCGCCATCTGAAGCAACTTTTAAATTAGCAGGGAAACCGTTAAAGGAAAAAATGGTTAAATTGTTAGAAAAATTATACAACGACAAAGTAATTTTAGATCATGGAATGGTTGTTGGTAGTGAGCTTGCAAACGTATTAAGTGGAGGTGACACTACAATTGATAAAACTTTATCAGAGGATGATTTATATAAACTAGAATTAAATTCCTTTATGAATTTAATTGAAACTCAAAAAACTAAAGACAGAATTAAGCACACACTTTCTAAAGGTAAACCTTTAGTTAATTAGCATTTAACATTTTAAAAGAGTTAATAAAATCAGGCCTAAGCACGTATATTGCTTTATTGCCTGTTTTTATTCTCTCTAAAATATCTAAACCATATATCACTTTACCAAGTGGAGTATATTCACCTTGATAAATAGGTATTTCTTTTAGTGTAATAAAAAACTCACTATCCTCTGTATTAAATTCTGTTGATCTTGCAAATCCAACACTACCTTCCGTAAACTCAAAATCATCATTCAGTTCCGATTTAAGGGTTCCAAGTTTTGATTTACCACTTCCTATTTTTGAATAATCCAAATATTCTTTTTTTCCGTATTCTAAATCTCCTGCCTGCACTAAAGTATTATCAATGACTTTATAAAAAGCTGATCCATCATATAGGCCTTTGTTAATTAAAGTTTTAAATCTTTCAACAGAGTTAGGTGAAATTTCAGGATATAATTCAATCACCACATTCCCACACTCAACATTCATAATTGCTATATTTTCAGGATCAGGAAAATTTACTTTTTCTAAATTTACTTCTTTAACTGATAGGCATTTATTTTTTAGTAAAAAAAAAGATGTAAAAGCAAAAATACCAAGACAAATTAAAAATATAAATAATATTTTTTCTGAAAGTGATGCCTTAACTGTTTTGATCATAAAATATTGTTATCAATTTTAGATAATCCAGACTTAATTAACTCAACTTTATTTTTTAAAATATTGTCCTCCTGAATTATTTCGTTAACTTTAGATTTATTGGTCATTAAAAAAGAAAAAATTTCTGCCATATCCTCAGATGGAATTGATTTTGAATATTCAGTTAAAAATCCCTTTGTATTTTCATATAAATCTAAATTAAGTCTATCGGAACAAGTAGAGCATTCAGCATAAGTGAAGTTTGGTTCATTTAATTTTGAAAATAATTCTTCATCAAAGTAATTTTGGTGACTGCTTTGGATCATATGAAAAATTTCATGATGGATCATTCTTTCAAAATATTTTTGATTAAAATTTATATCCAATATAAGTGTTCTTTTCTGAGTATCAGGTATTCCGCCTGTATTTATTTCTGAAATAAATAGATCCTCACATAAAACTATATATTTTAGCTGAATTTTTTTTAGAAAATTTGAATTATATAAACTAAGATTTTTTTCAATAACTGGAAATTTTTTATCTAAATTAATTTTTTTTGTTTTATTACAAGTAATATTGTCATCTACACCAATTTTAAAATCATTATTTGTATTTAAATATCGAATATTATTTTTACTTTTTAATTTAAAAATTTCTAAATTTGGTATCTTAAGTAAGTTATAAATTTCATCAGCATTTACGTAAGTAATATTTAAACAAAACAACAATAATATTAAAATTCTCATTAATTAATTATAGACGAATTAGATAAGATAATATTATCTTAGATTTTTATAAAATGAAAAAAGAAAGAAATAAAAATCCAGTTCAACCAGTTAGTGGAACAAAAGTTCCAAGGTATGCAGGACCAAGCACATTTGCAAGATTGCCAGAATTAAGAGATGTTGAAAGTTGTGATGTTGCAATTGTTGGAATTCCATTTGATAGTGGAACAAGTTACAGACCGGGCGCAAGATTTGGACCTCAAAGTATTCGACAAGCCTCAAGACATTTAAGAACTAATTATCATCCAAGTTATGATGTTGAGCCGTTTAAAGTTCAACAAGTTGCAGATGCAGGGGATATAGCTTGTAACCCATTTAATATTGATGAAGCCATTAAACAAATTGAGGTAGGCGCAACAGATTTATTAAATAAAGTAGGTGGAATTATTAGTCTTGGCGGTGATCATACAATTGCAGTGCCACTATTAAGAGCTGCAAATAAAAAGAATAACGGCCCAGTATCTTTGGTCCATTTTGATGCTCATTTAGATACTTGGGATACTTATTTTGGTGCACCCTATACACATGGAACTCCTTTTAGAAGAGCTCGTGAAGAAAATTTATTTCTAGATGATGCTTCTATGCATGTTGGTATAAGAGGACCTTTATACAGTAGAGATGACATAAAGAATGATGAAAGTTTTGGATTTAAAATTATACATTGTGATGAATTTCAAACAGAGGGAACAGATAAAATTGCAGAAAGAATTAAAAAAAGAGTTGGAGATAATGCTTTGTACTTATCTATTGATATTGACGTGCTTGATCCAGCTTTTGCACCAGGAACAGGAACACCTGAAATAGCAGGGATGACCACTAGAGAAATGGTTAATGTCCTAAGAGGATTGTCAGGTTTAAATTTGATCTCAGCAGATGTCGTAGAAGTTGCACCTGCATATGATCATGCTGAAGTTACTTCTCTTGCTGCTGCTACAATTGTTTACGAATTAACAAATTTATTTGCAAAATCATAAAGAAAGGATAGTTTGCGCGCATGATTGAAAAGAAAAATTTTTATATTAATGGTTCGTGGGTTGCACCAAAAAATCCAAAAGATATTCAAGTTATAAATCCTGCAACTGAAAAAAGTTGTGCGGTTATTTCTTTAGGTGGGAAAGAAGATGTTAATGATGCAGTGTTAGCTGCTAAAGAAGCTTTTAAAACTTGGGGATTTTCCTCAAAAGAGGAGCGATTAAGTTTATTAGAAAACTTTTATGCACTTTATAAAAAAAGATGGAACGATATTACTGATGCAATTATTCAGGAAATGGGAGCACCAAAAGATTTTGCATTAAAACTTCAGACAGGAACTGGTGCTAGTCATACAAAATCATTCATTCGTTATTTAAAAGAATTTGAGTTTGAAAAACCACTTGGAGAACACGCTAAAAATCAAAGATTGATATATGAGCCAAAAGGTGTTTGTGCATTAATTACACCATGGAACTGGCCAATTAACCAAGTTACATTGAAAGTTATTCCAGCTTTAGCATCAGGATGCACAATGGTTTTAAAACCATCAGAGTTAGCACCCTTATCTGCTATGATTATTGCAGAATTAATAGATGAAGCAAAATTTCCAAAAGGTGTATTTAATTTAGTAAATGGTGATGGTGCAACTACTGGTGATGCCTTAACAAGTCATCCAGATGTAAATATGATTTCATTTACAGGCTCAACAAGAGCAGGGGCTTTAATTTCACAAAATGCAGCAAAAGATTTTAAAAGAGTAAGTTTAGAATTAGGTGGAAAAGGTGCAAACATTATATTTAAAGATGCAGATGCAGAAGCTATTGAAAGAGGTGCTTTAAGATGTTTTAGAAACTCAGGACAATCTTGTAATGCTCCAACAAGAATGTTGGTTGAAAAACCAATATATGATGAAGCTGTTGAAAGATTAAGAAAGTATGCAAGTGAATTTAAAGTAGATGATCCAAATAAAGAAGGCGAACACATAGGTCCAGTTATTTCAGAAACACAATTTAATAAAATCCAAGGACTAATCCAAAAAGGAATAGATGAGGGAGCAAAATTAGTTGCTGGTGGACCTGGAAAACCGGATGGATTAAATGATGGTTACTATGTAAAACCTACAGTATTTGCAGATGTTAATAATGACATGGAAATTGCAAGAACTGAAATTTTTGGTCCAGTTTTATCTGTTATTCCATTTGAAACTGAGGAAGAAGCTATTCAGATTGCAAATGATACCGATTATGGATTAACAAATTATATTCAAACCCAAGACAATGATAAAGTTCAAAGAGTTGCAAGAAAACTTAGATCAGGAATGGTAGATGTTAACGGAGCTGGTATTGCAGTTGATGCTCCATTTGGTGGCTTTAAGCATTCTGGTATTGGTCGAGAAGCAGGTAAAGAGGGTTTGCTTGAATTTTTGGAAGTTAAATCGGTTGGTGGTTGGAACTAATTAATAGATTTATTTTTTAC
>ENA-OSEY01000158-OSEY01000158.1-marine-metagenome-genome-assembly--contig:-NODE-158-length-49596-cov-3.664089_pt1 | contig 49596 bp, 54 predicted proteins | sample MGYA00248465_ERZ534230 | MGnify/ENA primary metagenome ERZ534230 (study PRJEB26409, sample SAMN06344110) | marine metagenome | isolation source: Sea water from surface | place: Atlantic Ocean:Southern... | reverse complement strand
TTGTCACCTGAAGCAAACAAAATAATTGAAGCCAGCATGAAAGATATTGTTCAAGGAGTTGCCGCGGCCCATGGAATTAAAGTTGATTTCTCTTATGAAACAAGAACAAACATGACAATCAATACTCAAGAGCAGACTTTAGTAGCAGCTGAAGTAGCAAGTAAAATGGTAGGCGCTAAAAATGTAGACGCAAATTGTGAGCCAAAATTATTCTCTGAGGATTTTTCGCAGATGTTAATGGTAAAGCCAGGATGCTTTATATTAATTGGTAACGGTTTAGACGGTTCGCACGCTCAATCACTTCATTCTTCAAATTATAATTTTAATGATGAACTACTTGTAATTGGCTCTACATTTTGGACTGAACTCGTAAAAAAAAGATTGTCATAACTAGATGAATTTTTCAAAAACAGAGTATGGCAACAGACTTGCTAATATTAAGCGTTCAATGCAAGAAAAAGGCATTGATCTTCTTATTTCTCAAGACACATCTAATATTAATTACATTACTGGCTATGATGCATGGTCATTTTATTATGCTCAGTGTGCACTAATTCATGTTGATCTAGACGAACCTTTATTATTTGTCAGGGAACAAGATGCAGGCGGTGCATTTCTTCAAAATGTTTGGTCCCAAGAAAATATTTTGGTTTATAATGAAAAATATATACATACGTGGCCAACTCATCCTTATGACCGATTGATTGAGATAATCAAAGAGAGGGGATGGGATAAGTTGAGTATTGGACTTGAAATGGATAGTCATTATTTCACGGCTTATAGTTACAAGAAACTTGTAGACGGCTTACCAGAGGCAACACTAAAAGACGCAGAAAGATGCGTTAATTGGGTAAGGTATATTAAATCAGATGCAGAAATTGATTTGATGAAAGCAGCATCACTTATTTCTGTAGAAGCTATGAATACTGCAATTGAAACTATTAATCCCGGTATTCGCCAATGTGATGCAGTAGGTGAAATACAAAAAGCAATGTTTTACGGTACAAGTGAGTTTGGAGGTGAGTATTCAAGTATCGCCACACTGCTTCCTACAGGGAAAGGTACATCTGCATCCCATCTTACTGCAACTCAAGAAAGATTTGTTAAAGGTGAAGCAACAATTATAGAGTTAGCTGGAGTTTATAAAAGATACCATGCGCCTATTGCTAGAACTGTCTTACTTGGTAAAGCAGAGCAAAAAAAAATCGATGCAATGAAGGCAACTAACGAAGCACTGAATGAAGGACTTGATGCCATCAAACCAGGCAATACTGCAAACGATGTAGCTCAGAAATTTTGGTCAGTTCTTGATAAATATGAAATTAAAAAAGAATCAAGAACAGGCTATTCGATAGGTATTGGTTATCCTCCTGATTGGGGAGAACATACACTTAATATCTACAAAGGTGATATGACAGAGTTACAACCAAATGTGACGTTCCACATGATAGCAGTCATGCAGTTCGGAAGTTGGGGTGTTGAGGCAAGTCATTCTGTTCGTGTGACTGATAAAGGATTTGAAAAGTTTATCGACTTTCCAAGCGATCTATTCATCAAAGACTAGCTTTTACCTATGATCTCTTAGGAAATAACTAAGATTTTATTTTTTATAGAGAATCCTATATAATTTGTATAAAGTAGCCGCTAATCAGGAGTTAACTATGGGTATTCATCACGATTATAAGTCAAAACGTGGAGAAAGAGCTATGGCCAAACAACAGAAGCGTGAGGCTAAATTTAACGACAATTCAGACAAAAAAGAAGAAGAAAAACTCGTAAAAGAGTTAAAAAAAGCAGGTTTAAATAAAGATGAAATCAAGCAATTCCTCGAAGGACGAGCAAAAGGATAATAAGAATAAAAGTGACGATAAAATACAGAGAATGTCTGAAGCGTTACGTCAAAACTTAAAAAAAAGAAAAGTATTTCAAAGGAAGCAGAAAGAAGAAAACTAAATGACCATAATGTCTGACAACTGGATTAAAAAAAAGGCTCTAGAAGAAGGAATGATTGAACCTTTTATTGATGGGCAAAAAAAAGATGGAACAATTTCTTTCGGACTTTCTTCTTATGGATATGATGCGCGAGTTTCTGAAGAATTTAAAGTCTTTACAAATGTAGATTCTGCAATCGTTGACCCAAAAAACTTCAGTGATAAAGGTTTTGTTGATCGACCTGGAAATGAGTGTGTAATACCACCAAATTCATTCGCTTTAGCAAGAACTGTTGAGTATTTCAGAATACCCAGAGATGTACTAGTTATTTGTTTGGGAAAATCTACTTACGCTCGATGTGGGATAATCGTTAATGTAACACCTTTGGAGCCTGAATGGGAAGGACATGTTACGCTAGAGTTTTCAAATACAACACCATTGCCAGCAAAAATTTATGCCAATGAAGGTGCATGTCAGTTTCTTTTTTATAAAGGCGAGGCGCCACCAGAAGTTTCCTATAAAGATCGACAAGGAAAATATATGAAGCAGACAGGCGTCACACTTCCAAAGTTATAACCATATATGGATAGAATTATTATAAATGGGGGCCAGCCTCTATCTGGAACTATATCTATTAGTGGTTCAAAAAATGCGTGTTTACCAATTATGGCTGCTTCAATTTTAACAGACCAAAATATCAATCTTTCAAATGTACCTAACCTTGAAGATATTAAAACAATGTCAAAAGTTTTGACATCACTCGATGTAGAGGTTGATACAAGCAAAGCTAACGAAAATAAAATAACTTTAAAATACTTAAATACTGGTAAGTCAATTGCGGAATACGATCTTGTTAGAAAAATGAGAGCAAGCATTCTTGTTCTTGGACCACTTCTTGCGCGAAAAAGACATGCATCAGTATCTCTTCCAGGTGGATGTGCAATAGGAGCAAGACCAGTTGATCTGCATCTAAATGCACTTGCCAAGCTTGGTGCTGAATTCAAATTAGATCGAGGATATATAGAATGTAGTGCTCCAAAGGGATTAAAAGGAGAAGAAATAACCTTTCCTACCATATCAGTTGGAGCAACAGAAAGCTTGTTAATGGCTGCAACTTTAGCTGAGGGGAGGACTAAGCTAAATAATATTGCGATTGAGCCTGAAGTAATTGATTTAATCCATTGTCTTCAATCAATGGGTGCAAAGATTGAGATTACTGACCAAAGAACTGTTATTATTGAGGGAGTTAAGGAATTATTTGGAACTTCTCATAATATAATTTCAGATAGAATTGAGACACTAACATATGTAATTGCTGGAGCTTTAACTGGTGAGAATTTAAAAATCGAAAATATTCAATTAGAGCATGTTAGTAATGTTCTTGAGATATTCAAATCTCTTAATATCGATTTTTCATTTAATAATAGTTCACTCAATATAAATAAAACAAAAATCTTTCAGGGCATCGAATTAGAAACAAGAGAATATCCTGGTTTCCCAACTGATATGCAAGCTCAACTTATGGTCCTATTATCTAAAGCTAATTCTGGGTCAGTAATTACTGAAAATATATTTGAAAATAGATATATGCATGTACCTGAGCTAAATAGGATGGGGGCCAATATCTCGGTAGAAGGAAAAAAAGCAATTATTAAACCTAGTGAAAAATTGATTGGAGCGGAGGTAATGGCTACTGATTTAAGAGCCTCTGTAAGCTTGATTTTGGCTGGACTTATTGCTGAAGGCGAAACTATTGTAAATAGAGTTTATCATTTAGATCGAGGTTACGAACAAGTTGAAAGTAAATTACAGAATGTTGGAGCTGTAATCAAAAGAGTCTGAAAAAAATATGAATTTAAATGCAATTGATACTGACGAATTAAAAATTATTGCAACAATTCTCCAAGATGGACTCGTTGAAGTGAGTGAGGTTAAATATCTTCCGTCAATTAGATCATTTATAATTATGATTACTCGTTTCATGTGGGAAGAAAAAATTATAAATAAAGAAAATAAGCGAGTAAAAGCAGTTTTAGTGTTCGAAGATGTTTTGTCTGTATTCTCTAAAAATATCGATCAAATGAATAAAAGTAATACTTTAGAATTAATGACATTTAACTATTTTCCGACCAAAACAAAAAATATTGAAATTCAATTGCTTTTCAAAAATGATGCAATTATAAAGCTCGAAACTGAAATTATTAAATGTAAGCTTCAAGATCAAGGTAAGCCATGGTCTGTTAAAATTGTAGAATAATAATATGAACAAAATTTTGAAATCAAGTGATAGTGATTTTTTGAAAAAGTTTCATGAAGTCGTTAATTACGATAGAAGTGAAATTTTAGATGTATCATCAGTAGTTTCTGACATAATCAAAAATGTAAGAGAAAGAGGTGATGCTGCAGTTATTGAGTATACAAGTAAGCTTGATAGAAATAATGAAATACAATTAGAGGTTTCTAATGATAGTATTGAAGAATATATCAAAGATGTCCCAGAAGATATTAAAGATGCATTAGATTTAGCTGCAGAAAGAATAAAGAATTATCATCAAAAACAATTGCCAGCTGATCAATCATATCAAGATGAAAATGAAACAACTCTTGGATACTTTTGGAGAGCAGTTGAGTCTGTTGGGATTTATGTTCCTGGAGGAACTGCAAGTTATCCAAGCTCAGTCTTAATGAATGCAATTCCTGCTAAAATTGCAGGGGTGAAGGACGTAACAATGGTCACGCCTTTTACAGATGGTAAAATAAATCCATCAATCATGTATGCCGCTAAAGTTGCTGGAGTAACCAATATATATCCAATTGGTGGGGCACAAGCTATTGCAGCACTTACATTTGGAACTGAAACAATTAAACCCGTTAACAAAATTGTAGGACCAGGCAATATATATGTAGCTGAAGCCAAGAGACAAGTCTCTGGAACTGTAGGTATAGACATGTTTGCAGGACCCTCAGAAGTTGTAATAATTGCTGATACAAATAATGAGCCAAAGATTATTGCTGCAGATTTAATTGCACAGTCTGAACATGATCCAAGTGCTCAGAGCATTCTTATTTGTAATGATGAGAGTTTAGCTAATAATGTAATTAAAGAAGTTGATGATCAAATAAGTAATTTGCCAAGAGGAGAAATTGCCAGATCAAGTTGGGATAAAAATGGATATATCATAATCGCTAATGATATTGATGAGTCTTTTAATTTATCTAACCAACTCGCACCTGAACATTTAGAACTTTTAATAGATAATGCTGAGAGTTATTTAAGTAAAATATCAAATGCAGGAGCAGTATTTTTAGGTAAAAATACACCAGAGGCACTGGGGGATTATATTGCAGGACCAAGTCATGTTCTGCCCACATCGAGAAGTGCAAAATTTTCATCTGGATTATCAGTTTATGATTTCCTAAAAAAGATATCATTGATTGGTTGTACCGATAAAAGTCTTGCGAACCTGGGTGAAGCTGCTATTAAGATTGCAACTAATGAAGGACTTGACGGGCACGCGAGATCAATAGAATATAGACTTTCAAAAAAATAATATATGTCAAAAGAAGAGATACTAGAATTCAAAGGTAAAGTTACAGATATATTACCCAATGCTATGTTTAAAGTTGAATTAGAAAATGGACATGAAGTCTTAGCCCATACTGCAGGCCGTATGAGAAAAAATAGAATAAGAGTTTTGGCAGGTGACGAAGTATTGGTCCAAGTTACGCCATATGATCTTACAAAAGGTAGAATAATTTTTAGATATAAATAAAAGGATTTTCTCTGAAATTAGTTTTAGGAAGTTCATCTCCAAGAAGATTAGAATTGCTGTCTACTATAGGCATTAAACCGGTAAAAATTCTCTCACCAGATATTAACGAAACACCTCATAGTAAAGAAAAGCCTTCAGATTATTCAAAGAGAATTGCTAGAGAGAAAATTAAATCGCTCCTTAAAGACAACGATGATCAAATTCTTTTAACTGCAGATACTGTTGTTTATTGTGGAAGTCGTATAATAGATAAAACAGCAAAAACTGATAAAGCAAAACAAAATCTAAGCATCCTATCAGGTAGGCGGCATAAAATTATGACGAGTATTTGTGTCAGAGGAGTAGATAAAAAAATAAGAACAAAATCAGTAATAACCACTGTTCACTTTAAAAGAATATCTAGCAAAGACATTGATAACTATCTTGAATTGAATGAATGGCAAGATGCAGCAGGATCCTATAAAATACAAGGTTTTGCAGAAGCCTTTATTAAATCAATTAATGGTTCATATTCTAATGTCGTAGGACTCCCCTTATATGAAACAAGAAATTTACTTCAGTCATCGGGCTTAGAAATATGAATGAATTGATATTTATATACAATGCTAAAAGTGGTGTTCTTAATGCTTTCTTGGACTGGTCTCATAAGATGTTTTCACCAAATACTTATGAGTGCAATCTTTGTGGAATTACATACAATTCTTTTGGAAAAGTCTCAAAATGGAAAACATTTTTAGATAGCAAGAAACTAAAAAAGACTTTTTACTATACTGATCATATAAGCTCATTAGATTTTATGACTGAAGATATTAAGCCACCGTGCATCTTCCTTAAGAATGCTACGACTACCGAGCTGATAATGAACTCTAGTGAACTAAATAAATTAATTTCAGTAGATGAATTGATAGATAGGCTTAATAATCTAATAGATGACTGAACATAGATAATATTTTCTTTGCACGAATAAATTATTTAGAATAAAACATAATCTTACTGAATAAATGGCTCGATAGCTCAGTTGGTAGAGCAAAGGACTGAAAATCCTTGTGTCGGTGGTTCAATTCCACCTCGAGCCACCACTTATGCAGCTGTAGCTCAGTTGGTTAGAGCGCCTGGTTGTGGTTCAGGAGGTCGGTAGTTCGAATCTACCCAGCTGTACCACTTTTTACTTGTTGAGATGGAAGTGATAGGACAATGATAAAAAGAGCGATCATAACAAATCCAAAGATCATATAGAGATATTCAAAGTCGCCAGAAATTTCAAAGCTGTGTGAAATCATCAGTAATGCAATCGGACCTATTGAGAATGATACGATAAATTTAATGCCATATACTAAACTTTGATATTTTTCAGGAGAGTACTTTGCTAATAATAAGTTTTCTGCTGGTAAGATACTTGAATTAAAAGCAACTATCATAAGACTGAAAACTATCAGCCATACATTTGAAAGACTTATGATAAATAAAAGCAGACATCCTTGACCAATAATACCAGCTATATAAACAGATTTCTCTGAATAACGGTCAGCTAACACTCCACCAATATAATTCATTAGACCGCTTACAATATATATTGCAGCTACAATAAATCCTATTTCTGAGGTGGTGAGGTCTAAATTATTTGCCAGCCTTATATCAATAACTTTTGGCAAACTGGTCTGTAAAATTTGATATACAAAACTCAAGCAAGCAATACTTATTAGCATTATAATTGCAATTTTAAGCATCTGATCTTTACTGGGGTTTTTACTAAATTTTTCAGAAGTAATATTTACAATAGAGATTTGTCCAGACCTTATGTGATTTATTAGAAATACACCTGTAATTAGAGATAAAATGCCCGGAATAATAAATGCGCTTTGCCAATTAATTAATTGGATTAAAGCACCAGCAAAAAATGCACCTAAACCAATACCAACACCACCAAAAATATTATTCACACCTAGTGCCTTACCAGTTTCTTTTGATGTATTTACAACCCAAGATATACCTGCGGGATGATAAATTGCACAAAACAATCCGAGAAGAGAAAGACTGAAGAAGAGCATTAATTTATTTGAACTAAACCCACACAAAATCGAGCTTATACCTAGACCTACAAACATCACTGCGATCATTCCAGATCGGCTCCATCGATCACTTAACCAACCTGCTGGCAATGCGCCTAAACCTACTAATAGTGAACCAAGAAACCATAAATTTAATAATTCGTTATATGAGTAGCCCCATGCATCTTCTATAGCTAAGACAATTACAAAATAGAATGCAGCGAACATGTGCATTAGTAGATGGCCAATTGCTGCATATACCGCTGTCAATTTTGTATTATTAGTTGTGTTATCCATATTAAAAAAGATAAGCAGTTTTACCAAATATTGGGAGTGATCATTATATGAAAGCCATAAAATTACAAATAAATTGACATTTTCTTATAAATAGGGCAATTCACCAACTATGTTGATAATTAAACATCATCATTCACATATCTGAGTTTGTTAGTAAAAAAAGCTAACAAACCACAACCCCCTATTTTTTTAAATTGTAAACAACGTTATAGTACTTTTAGTACTAAGGAAGACTAATGAAGGATAAGAAAGATAAATTAAAAGCTAAATTACCGAGAGGTTTTAAGGATAACCAAGAAGACGTTATTAGTCTGAGGAATGCTGTATCTGATGTTATAAAAAATGAATGTCAAAAATATGCATTTTCAGAAATTGATACCTCTACTATTGAATATTCTGAATCGCTTGGAAAATTTTTACCTGATAGTGATAGGCCAGAAGGTGGAGTATTCTCATTTCAAGATGAAGACGGACAATGGCTTTCCTTAAGATATGACTTAACTGCTCCATTGGCTAGATATGTTGCAGAAAATTATCAGTATCTTAATAAACCATTTAAGAGGTATCAGACTGGATTAGTATTTAGAAATGAAAAGCCAGGGCCTGGTAGGTTTAGAGAGTTTCTTCAATTTGATGCAGATGTTATTGGAATTCAATCGTCATTTATTGATGCCGAGCTTTGCATAATGGTTTCTAATATTTTTTTAAAACTTGGACTAGGTTTTGATAAATTTTGTATCAAATATTCTAATAGACAAATTTGGGATAAGCTTTTTACAGATAATAAAATAAATGGTGAATTACAAACTTTAGTTTTACGTGCGATTGATAAAAAAGATCGTGTAGGAGAAGACGGAGTTAAACAGCTGCTTACGAAAGGTCGTAAAGATAAATCTGGTGACTTTATGAAAGGTGTTGGTTTAAGTGACTCTCAGGCTTCAAATATCATTGAGTTCCTTAATTCTAAAACACAAACTAACGAACAATTAGAAGAATTTAATAATTACCTTTCAAATTATAAGGATTATCCGATTGTATTCGATCCATCCATTGTAAGGGGGCTAGACTATTATACTGGTATGGTATTTGAAGCCGAGTTGCTCATAAAAGTTAAAAACGATAAAAATCAAAATGTTATTTTTGGCTCAGTAGCTGGAGGTGGAAGATACGATAAACTTGTTTCTAGATTTGGAGGAGAAGATATTCCAGCTACGGGCATATCAATAGGAATTGATAGGCTCATAGTTGCACTAAAACAAGAAAACCTTCTTCAAAGTAATAAACAACCGCTTGTAGTTGTGGCAAATATGGATGAAAACTTACTTTCTAATTACTTGGAAATTGCTGACGAAATTAGAGCCAATAACATAGCTTGTGAAATTTCATTCGGTAATAAGAACTTGGCCAAACAGCTAAAGTATTGCGATAAAAAAAATGCAGATGTTGTGATTATTGCTGGTCAAGATGAATTTGATAAAAAGCAATTATCTATAAAAAATTTAGCTCTAGGCAAAAAAATCTCAGAAAATATAACTGAAAGAAGTGAATGGAAAGAACAACGAGCAGGTCAATTAAATATTCCAAGAGATGACCTTATAAACCAATTAAAGAAAATCTTTAAAACAGAGTAATTTAATGTCTATTCAAGAATTAAACCTACAGTTGAAAAATTATTTTGAGTCTAAGGATTTCACCTATGTTGATTTACCACTCGTTTTTGACTCTGATGTTTTTTACGAAATGTCAGGAGAAATTTTAAGAAAACAAATGTATTCCTTTTATGATAATTCTGGCAAAGAAAAATGTTTAAGACCAGATTTAACAATTCCAGTATGTCATAACTACATTACAAATAGCCAAAAATTTAAATCAGGTAAGCTCTGTTACAGCGGACCAGTGTTTAGGTCCTCTATTGAAAGTGAAGGCTCAGTTGAACTAAATCAATCGGGAGTAGAAATTATCTATGAGGATAATAGAAACGAATCTCAGCTCATCAACGATATTGAGATCATTCAGAATGCTTTAGAAACATTGAAAAATATTGGCATAGATAAGATAAACTTAAGACTAGGTAATTTAAAATATTTTATGAACTTCATAAGTGTACTTAATTTGCCTCAGAGATGGAAGGAACGTCTATCGAGACATTATTTCCGAAAAGATTATTTTGAAACTTTGCTTGCAAGATTATCTAGAGGCGTTGGCTATGATAGTCAACAGAGAGAAAAAATAATTAAAGAAATATTAGGAAGCGAAACAACAAATTCTGAACATTTAAAAAAAATTATTGAAGAGAAAAATATTTTTAAATCTTCGCGAACAACCAGTGAAATCATTGATAGGTTTAATCAAAAAGCAGATATGATTATTCAAAAAGAAGATGGCTTGAAGATAGTAGAATTAATTAGAAAATATCAAAAAATAAATGGGAACATTGATGACTATAATCAAAATCTTAACAAATTTATTATGGATTATGATTTAAATGATTTTGAAGATAATACTGAAACACTAAATAAATTAAATGAATTATGCTCAAGCAATAAGAGTATAAATGAAGTAATATTTTTGAATAATTTTCGTAATACAATTGAATTTTATGATGGATTGATATTTGAAATTTTTGACACAAGTGGAACCTATCGATTGATAAGCGGTGGAAGATACGACAAGTTGCTCAAGAGCTTGGGTTCAGATGAACAATTATGTGCTGTAGGTTTCGCTACATATAATAACGAAATAAATAAGTACTTGGAAAGTAAATCAAATGGACAAAATTAAAATTGCTCTTCCAAGTAAGGGTCGTTTAAGGCGTGATATGGAAACTTTGTTTAAAGCAAAACATATTTCCTTTGCTAACTTATCAAATGATAGAGATTATATCGGCTCAATTGAGGGACATGATAACATATTAATATATTTTTTGAGTGCTAAAGAAATAACAAACAGACTGGAGGAAGGATCAATTCATCTTGGGTTAACAGGCGATGATTTGGTTCAGGAAAAGGTAGAGAACTTTGAAAATAAAGTGTCTAAACTTGTTAAACTAGATTTTGGTAAAGCTAATTTAGTTGTTGCTGTGCCAAACTTTTGGATAGATGTATATTCAATGGCGGATTTAGAAGAAATATGTAATTTACACCGATTAAAAACAACGAGGAGACTACGAGTTGCTACAAAATATACAAATCTTACTAACAATTTCTTTTCACAATGTGGAGTTCTTGATTACAGGACAGTGATGAGTCACGGCTCAACTGAAAGCGCTCCTTTTAATGGATTTTCAGAAATTATTACTGACATTACTTCTTCGGGTGAGACCTTAAGAGCTAATAATCTTAGAGTGTTAGATGATGGTATAATTTTACAATCATCGGCAAATATTTTTAAATCGAATATTGCTGAATGGAATAGCAGTTCTGAAAAACTTTGTAATGAATTTATTGAAATTTTGACATAAAAAAACCCGGCTTAGCCGGGTTTTTTTAGTTAAATTTCTAAATTACATCATGCCGCCCATACCGCCCATGCCACCCATATCAGGCATTGCAGGAGCTGCAGCAGCTTTATCTTCTGGTGCATCAGCAACCATTGCTTCTGTTGTAATTAATACACCTGCGATTGATGCAGCGTTTTGTAAACTAGTTCTAACAACTTTTGTTGGATCAATTATTCCAGCTTTGAACATATCAACAAATTTGTCAGTTTGAGCATCGTAACCCTCAGACGCTGATTTGTTTTCTTTCAGTTTACCAACGATGACAGAACCATCTACACCAGCATTGTTTGCAATTGTTCTAATTGGAGTCTCAAGTGCTCTTCTTACAATATCAACACCAGCTTTTTGGTCCGCATTTGCTGTTTTAACTTTATCAAGAGCAGATGCAGCTTTTAAAAGAGCTAAGCCACCTCCAGTTACAATGCCTTCTTCAACAGCTGCTCGAGTAGCATTGAGAGCATCATCAACCCTGTCTTTTCTTTCTTTAACTTCAACTTCAGTGGCACCACCTACTTTTATTACAGCGACACCGCCAGCTAATTTAGCTAACCTTTCTTGAAGTTTTTCTCTGTCATAGTCAGAAGTAGTTTCTTCAATCTGCTTTCTGATTTGTGAACATCTACCTTGAATGTCAGCCTTTGTTCCAGCGCCGTTAACAATCGTTGTATTCTCTTTGTCAATGCTGATCCTTTTTGCAGTACCAAGATCATTGATGGTGACATTTTCAAGTTTAATGCCTAAATCTTCAGAGATAACTTGGCCACCTGTCAAAATTGAAATATCTTCCATCATTGCTTTTCTTCGATCACCAAATCCTGGAGCTTTAACGGCTGCTATTTTCAAGCCACCACGAAGTTTATTAACAACAAGAGTAGCAAGTGCTTCACCTTCTACATCTTCCGCAATAATTACAAGAGGTCTTCCTGCTTGTACTACTGCTTCTAATAAAGGCAACATAGGTTGCAAATTAGTTAATTTCTTTTCATGAAGTAAGATATATGCATTTTCTAATTCAGCAGTCATTTTCTCAGCATTTGTAACGAAATATGGTGATAAGTAACCACGGTCAAATTGCATACCTTCAACAACATCTAATTCTGTTTCAAGACCTTTTGCCTCTTCAACAGTAATGACACCTTCATTACCTACTTTGTCCATTGCTTTTGCTATCATATCTCCAACTTCAGCTTCGCCGTTTGCTGATATTGATCCAACCTGTGCAACTTCCGCACTAGTTTTAACTTTTTTTGAAGAACCACTAATTGCTTCACTTGCGGCATCAATTGCAGAGTCAACTCCGCGTCTAAGATCCATTGGATTCATACCAGCTGCAACGAATTTTAGTCCTTCAGTTACAATCGCCCTTGTAAGAACTGTTGCAGTTGTAGTTCCATCACCAGCAACATCATTAGTTTTACTTGCTGCTTCTCTTACCATTTGAGCGCCCATATTTTCAAACTTATCTTTTAGCTCGACTTCTTTAGCAACAGACACACCGTCTTTTGTACTTTTTGGTGCTCCAAAAGATTTGTCTATGACAACGTTTCTACCTTTTGGTCCTAATGTTACAGCCACTGCATCTGCAAGAATATTAACTCCTTTGAGCATTTTATTTCTTGCTTCAGTACTAAAATGAATATCTTTTCCAGCCATTTGTTCTCTCCTTAATTGAAATTATTTTTTCTTTTTTGATTTAGATTTTGTGTTTATGACACCCATGATGTCTGACTCTTTCATAATACAGAGCTCTTCACCATCGATCTTTACTTCAGTTCCTGACCATTTGCCAAATAAAACAATATCACCCACTTTAAGATCTAAAGGAGTTACTTTACCGTCTTCACTTTTGGTTCCATTGCCTACGGCAACGATTTGCCCCTCTTGAGGTTTTTCTTGCGCTGTATCAGGTATGATGATACCTCCAGCTGTTTTTTCTTCAGTATCTAGTCGTCTAACTAGCACGCGATCATGTAAAGGTCGAAAATCCATGTGTAACTTCTCCTAATAAATATTTGCTATATTGCTAAAGTTAATAGGCATATAGTGATCTGTGACATCTGTGTCAAGGGGCAGTTCAATTAAAGAGAAAATCTATAATTTAAAAAAAAATGATTAATTTCAATTAGTTATGACTGTTCTGACTCACCGCCATCAATTACTATATTCTGTCCAGTCATAAATGAGCCCGCTTCGGAAGCCAAAAACACTGCTGCACCTGCAATTTCGTCAGGCATGCCAATTCTTTTAAGGGCGGTTCTATTTGTAGAGGCCTTTAAAATACTCTCGTTTTCCCAGAGCGCTCTTGCAAAGTCAGTTTTAATTAATCCAGGTGATATACAATTGGCTCTTATATTATTGCGACCGTATTCAACCGAAATATTTCTAGCAAGTTGTGAGTCTGCAGCTTTTGAAATGGCATAAGTTCCTAAAAAACTGCTTCCGTGTAATCCAGCAATAGATGATATTATAATGATTGAACCATTTTTATCTTTAATCATGTCGGGAATAACTTCATTGCATAACCAAAAATTACTTTGAACATTTGATTTCATAATCTTCTCGAAAGCTTCGTCAGATATATTCATTGATGGTCCAAAGTAAGGATTTATCGCCGCATTGCAAACTAAGGTAGAGATATTGCCACAGAATTCTAATGATTGAGCATATAGGTTTTTCAATTGATCTTTGTAGGAAATGTTACAAGCTATTGCTAGCGCCCTATCTTTTCCAAATTTTGAATTAATCTCATCTGCAACAACTTGACAGGCATCTATTTTTCTACTGGTTATAATTACTTTCGCTCCATGCTCAGCCATTCTCAAAGCAATGGCCTTACCAATTCCCCGTGACGAGCCAGTAATAATCGCATTTTTTCCTGTAAGATCAAATAGAGTAGTCATTATCAAATATAGTGTATAAGTATAATTTGCATTAACCTTAACATTATATTTATGAAAATAACAAACGTAAATAATTTAACTGAATTCATAGAAGACTATAAAGTTATCTTATGTGATTTATGGGGTGTCATACATAATGGTATGAGCGTATATGAAAATGCTAATAAATTCTTAGGTCATGCTCATCAAAAAAATATACCAGTTTTCTTTATATCGAACGCTCCTAGACCTGAGTCAGTGGTAAGAAAAGGCCTTACTAATAAACTTCACCTTAATGAAAAATATTATGAATTTATTTTCACTTCAGGTGACACCGGTGCAAAACACATAAATGAATTAAAACATGGTGAAAGTTATTTCCACTTAGGTCCTGATAAAGATGAAGATTTACTTGATACTATCAATATTAAAAAACACTCAGATTATGAAATTGCAGATTTTATTTTATGTACAGGTCTAATGGATGATAGTTTCGAGAAACCTCATCATTATTCTGGTATGTTTGAGGAATTCATTTCTCACAAAAAAGAAATGGTGTGTGTTAATCCTGATGAGATAGTTTATCGAGGAGAACAACTAATTTCATGTGCTGGCGGTCTTGCTAGTCTATATAAAGAAATGGGTGGTAAAGTGAAACTTTATGGAAAACCACATAATGAAATCTATGATTACGCTTATCAATATCTGATGGAGAATGGGTTGGTCGAAAATAAGTCTGAAATCTTGGCTATTGGTGATAGTTTTAAAACTGATATTTTAGGAGCTGAATTGTTTAATATTGATTATTTATTTATTCAAAGTGGTATTCATAAAAATGAAATTAAACACCAGAGTGATTTGTCAAAACTTTTTAAAATGCATGTTGGTAAAGAAATTAAAGAATTTAGGACGTTAAAAACACTTTAAAACCTATGAAAATAATTCGTAGCTTACAAACCTCAAAAAAATTTACAAAAGATTCAGTATTAATTATTGGAAATTTAGATGGAGTTCATATAGGCCATCAAACTATTATTAAATCAGCAAAAAAAATTGCTGTAAAAAATAATACCTATTTGGGTGTATTAATATTTCATCCACATCCAAAAGCATATTTTACAAAAAAAAATAATTTCTTAATCACTCAGCTGGATCAAAGAATAGAAATATTAAAAAAGCAAGATGTTGATTATGTAATAGTAATGAAATTTGACAAAAAAATATCATCAATGACCCCTAAAAACTTTTGTGATAAAATTTTAAAAAATGGTATCCAAATGAACCATATCTTTGTTGGATCTAATTTTAAGTTTGGTAAAGCAAGATCTGGAGATTATAAATACCTTAATTCTTACGGTAAAAAAAATAATTTTAAGTTAACTCCAATTAAATTAATTAAAACTTCTGCAAACTTAGCCAAGAAAACAAACTGTAAAATATACTCGTCAACAAATGTAAGAAAGTTAATCAGTGCTGGAAAGCCCAAACATGCAAAAAATTTGTTAGGAAGAAGTTTTGTTGTTGAGTCAAAAGTTGAGAAGGGAGATCAGAGAGGAAGAACCATTAAAGTACCTACAGCAAATCTTAATATAGATAATTATGTAAAACCAAAAAAAGGAGTTTACGCTGTTGAAGTTGAAATAAATAGGACAAATATTAAAAAAAAGAAATATTTAGGAATTGCGAACTTTGGAATAAGGCCAACTTTTAATAAAAAGAAAGCCGTCCTCGAAGTTCATATATTTAATTTTAATTTGAATATTTATAATTCTAAAGTAAAAGTAACTTTTGTAGATTTCCTGAGAGATGAAAAGAAGTTTTCTGGTATTGAGATGCTGAAAAGGCAGGTAAAATCTGATATTTTAAAAGCTAAAAAAATTTTAAGTAAATTATGAGTGAGAAGCAACAATACAAAGACATAAGCGAAACACTTTTTTTGCCTAAGACTAGTTTTGCAATGAGAGCTGGGCTCCCCGAACAAGAGCCTAAAATACTAGAGGAATGGTCTAAAAAAGATATCTACAAGGCTCTACGCTCAGCATCAAAAGACAAGAAAAAATTTACACTTCATGATGGGCCTCCTTACGCTAACGGAAATTTACATATGGGCCATGCTCTCAATAAAATATTAAAAGACTTTGTGGTCCGTTCACAACAAATGTTGAATCAAGACAGTTCATATATTCCTGGATGGGATTGTCATGGACTACCAATTGAATGGAAGATTGAAGAGCAGTACAGATCAAAAGGCAAAAATAAGGATGAAATAGATATTTTACAATTTAGAAAAGAGTGCAGAGAATTTGCCGAAAAGTGGATTGATATACAAAGAGAAGAGTTTATCAGATTAGGTGTTACAGGCGATTGGTATAACCCTTATACGACAATGTCTTTTAATGCTGAAGCAACTATTGTTAATGAATTCTTCAAGTTTGTTGAAAATGGAAGTTTATACCGTGGTTCAAAACCAGTCATGTGGTCAACAGTAGAAAAGACAGCTCTTGCTGAAGCTGAAATTGAGTACAAAGAACATAAATCCACTACCATTGTTGTAAAATTTCCTATTAAGGAAAGTTCAATTGAAGAGCTGTCGAATGCGGCTGTACTTATTTGGACAACAACCCCTTGGACAATTCCTGGTAACAGAGCAATAGCATTCAGTAAGGATATTAAATACTCACTCTATGAAGTATCTGAAACTCTAGAAAAGTGCTTATTAGAAAAAAATGAAAAAATAGTTATAGCAGACGATCTCTTAGAAAATTTTTTGACTCAATGTAAGGTCTCAAAAATTAATAAAATCTGTAGTGTGCAAAATTTAGATAAAATTGTTTGTCACCATCCCTTTGTAGGTTCTGGTTATGAGTTTGATGTTAGACTGTATAACGCTGACTTTGTAACATTAGAACAAGGAACTGGATTTGTTCATATTGCACCAGGTCATGGAGCTGATGACTATGTTTTGGGAATTGAAAATAATGTAGAAGTACCAGAAACAGTAAACGAAAATGGTGAGTATTTTCAACATATTCCATTATTCAAGGGCATAAAGATATTTAATGATGATGGATCCGATGCTGAAGCAAATGTTGCCGTCATTAAATCTTTAGCTGCCCATAAAAATTTAGCAGGTAAGGGATCATTGAGACATAGCTACCCTCACTCATGGAGATCTAAAGCTCCAGTTATATTTAGAAATACTCCACAGTGGTTTATAAGCATGGAAAGCAATAATTTAAGAACTACGGCACTAAAAGAAATTGAAAAAGTAAAATGGTTTCCAAAACAGGGTAAAAATAGGATCTATTCGATGATTGAAGAGAGGCCAGACTGGGTTGTATCAAGACAAAGAGCTTGGGGAGTGCCATTATCAATTTTTTATAAAATTGAGACTGGAGAGGTATTAGTAGATAAAGAATTAAACAAAAAAATAGTTAATTTATATGAAAATGAAGGATCTGATGCCTGGTTTAAATATACAAAAGAAGAATTATTAGGATCAAAATACAATGCTGATGAATACGCTAAAGTAAATGATATTTTAGATGTATGGTTTGACTCGGGTTGCACTCATGCCTTTGTTCTTGATGGTAAAGAAAATCAAATATGGCCAGCATCTATTTATTTAGAAGGTACTGACCAACACAGAGGATGGTTTCATTCATCATTACTAGAGTCTTGTGGTACGAGAGGTATCGCTCCTTATGAATCTGTTTTAACGCATGGTTTTGTTTTGCATGAAGATGGCTTAAAAATGAGCAAGTCATCATCAAATATTGTCTCACCGACCGAAATTGTTGATAAATCTGGAGCAGATATACTAAGACTATGGGTCGCAAGTAGTGATTATTCTGAAGATTTAAAAATTGGTCCCGATATAATTAAAAGTAATATTGATAGCTATAGGCGCCTGAGAAATACATTACGTTTTATTTTGGGAAATCTCTCAGATTTTTCAAAAGATGAAGTTGTACCATTTGATAATTTAAATGAACTTGATCAATACATCTTGTCAGAACTATCAAAACTAGAAAGCAAGGTAATAGAAAACTATAAAATATTTGAATATCAAAAAGTTTTTTCCATGATTTTTAATTTCTGTACTAACGATCTTTCTTCATTTTATTTTGATATAAGAAAAGATTCTCTTTATTGCGATTCAAAAAATAATTTAACTAGAAGATCTACAAGAACTGTCTTAGATATTTTATTCCACCATTTGCTTAAGCTTTTAGCCCCATTACTCTGTTTTACTACGGAAGAAGCATGGCAAAGTAGGTATGGCAATGATGACTCCATTCATATGCAATTATTTCCAAATGTAAATGAAAGCTGGATAAACAATGATTTGGATGAACGTTGGAGTAAATATAAGCAAATAAGAAAATTTATTTATTCAGCCATTGAAGAAAAGAGAAAAGACAAAATTATTGGCTCAAGTCTTGAGGCAGACGTAATATTGTTCTTGCCTCAAAATGAATATCAAGATTTAGATCAAAAAGTTATAGAGGATATTGCAATAGTTAGTAAGTTAAGAATAGATAGTTCCAATCCTCCCAAAGATAGTAAGATTGATGAAAATAACAGTAGTTTAGGTGTTCAAGTCACAAAAGTTTCTGGAGAAAAATGTGAAAGATGTTGGAAGTACTTTGATGTTTTGGATAGTAATTTATGTGACAGATGTATGCAGAATGTAAAATAAATGAATGCAACTACTTTTCGTTTTATAATTTATATATTTATTATTGCTCTTGTAGATCAGATAAGTAAATATTTAATAATTTTTAAGTATCAGATTGACACCACATCATTAAATTCTCAATATTTGCACACTGTAAACGATTATCTCAATTTTTATATAATCTGGAACAAAGGTTTTGCTTTTGGATTATTTCAGAATGATATTGTCACTATTAATACAATTTATATTTTAATAATGATTGTAATAGCTGTAGGAATTTTTATCTATGCCTTAATGATTAATAAAAGAGCATATTACTTTTCTTTTGGTTTATTAATAGGAGGAGCAATTGGAAATCTTATTGACCGTATTCAATATTCAGCAGTTCTTGATTTCATTGATGTTCACTATGGTAATTATCATTGGTATGTATTTAATATTGCTGATATAAGTATCAGTTGTGGCTGTATTGCAGTTATTTGTTTAGAAATATTTACAAAAAATAAAATCAAAAATGAAATTAATAGCTAAAATTTTCTTTTTATTTTTAATCCCAATTATCTTTATTTACGGTTGTTCAAATAACACTGTACGTGATTACACAACTTTAAAGCAAAAGGCACTGGAAATACCTCCAGAATTTGATCTTACTCCACCCGTTGAAGGTAAAGAAAATATTGATGAAGAAGATGTTGTCTCTTCAACTTCAGAAGACTTAGAAGACATTTTGGGACAGACAATGAGTGAAGAAACATCATCTGATGGTAATCAAAATCAGTCTTTAGATGAATTCATTGATCAAAACTTCGTAAGTGAAGAAATTAATGACAGTACTACTGAAATTTCTCAAGACAATCAAATTGAAGAGCCTCTCGTGACTGAAGAATTGACAGAAGTTGAAGATCAAAATTTATCTACAGTTGATGAAGACTCAACTTCTGTAGAAGACAACATTGAATCATTTTCTGAAGAGCAATTTATTGAAAACTTATCAAATACTGACGAAATAACTTCATTGCCTGAGGAAGAACAACTTAAGCCTGAAATTCTAGATGATAGTATTTATGAGGATACACCAACATTTTCTAGTGACGATGAACTAAATGATTTGCTTAATAGAGTAGATGATTTACTAAATACTTATTCAAACTAACTAATTGTTCTTGTGAATGTTTAAGTTTTTTAAAGATCCAAAATGGTTTATCTGGGCTTATATAGGGTCTGCAATTATTTTATCGTCCATTTGGGTACAAGTTCAAATTGATGTCAAAATAAATGAATGGTTTGGTGAATTTTATGACATGATCCAAGAAGCCTTGTCTGCACCAAATGCAATTACTATCGAAGAATACTGGGCAAGCTTATTATCATTTATAACATTAGCAGGGATGTACGTCGCAGTTGCAGTTCTTGTGAGCTATTTCACCAATCACTTTTTGTTTAGATGGAGAACCTCTATGGTTGAATGGTACCATTCTGTTTATGATAAGGCTCGCAAAATAGAGGGAGCTTCACAGCGTGTGCAGGAAGATACGATTAAGTTTTCAAGAATAATGGAGTCACTTGGAACTAGTTTAATTGAAGCGCTTATGATTTTAGTGGAATTCATGCCCATCTTATTTGGTCTTAGTATTGGTATTCCCATCTTCTTTTTTGGTGAATGGGAGTATGGTCTGGTGGTTGGAGCTTTATTGTGGTCTATTGGTGGCACACTATTTCTTGTGGGTTTAGGATTAATTTTAAGATTGGTGGGTATTGAGTATGATCTTCAAAAGCAAGAGGCAGCTTATAGAAAGTTACTTGTAATTGCCGAAGATGATGAAACAGTAAGACCAAAAACTCTTGAGGAGTTGTTCAACGATGTTAGGCAAATACATTTTTTAAGTTATATAAGATATCTTTACTTTGACATTGGAAGAATTGCTTTTTTACAAGCTAATGTATTATCTGCTTATGTTTTTTTAGCCCCTGCTATTGTTGCTGGCGTAGTTACACTTGGCGTAATGCAACAAATTATTAGAGCATTTGGTAGAGTCGAAGGGTCAATGCAGTATCTTTTAAAGGCATGGCCAACCATAATTGAACTTGCAAGTGTCTATAAACGATTAAGAGAATTTGAGTCTAAAATTGAACAAGTAGGCATGGAAGAAACATCAAAAATTTAAGTTATGAAAAAACTGAACCTTGAGAATCCTTTTTTGAATTTTGATGAATTGGAGAAAAACTATCAAATAAACAAAAACTTCATCAAACCCAATTTTACAAATATTATTGTAATTGGAGTAGGTGGATCTTCTCAGGGATCTAAAGCTATTTCAAGCTTCTTAAATGAAGAGAGAATAGTTTATTTTGATCATTTATCTTCTCCATTGATAATGAATACTCTAGAAAATTTTGATCTAAAAAGTACTGCTTTTCTTTTTATTTCAAAATCGGGCAAAACATCTGAAGTACTTACTATTTTTGATTTCCTGTGCGAGTACTGTGACAGCAAATTATCGATAAGAGATAATTTTTTCGTAATAACAGACAAAAATGAGTCTTCGCTTGAGGATCTTGCAAAACATAAAAATATTTCCATTTTACACTGTGACAGTGAAATCGGAGGAAGGTTTTCAATTTTTGGATTAAATTCTTTAATACCTTCATTTTATTTTGAAACTAACAGAGTACACAAATTTTTTGAAGGGGCTCGGTCAACGCTCACCCATATTGACAAATTAGTCGTAAAAGCAGAAAGAATGCACGAATTAGTGAGTTCAGGAAAAGTTATAAACCTTAACCTCGTTTATGGAAATCATCTTACTGAAATAGTGAATTGGAAAAAACAATTATTTGCTGAGTCACTTGGAAAAAATGGAAATGGCTTTATGCCAATTACAGTAGAGATGCCAAAGGAACAGCATAGTTTGCTGCAACTCATGATGGATGGGCCACAGAATATTTTTTATGATTTGTTTTCAAGCAATCCTAGCAAGCCAAATCTCATAAATATTACTCTTCAAAATCATAAGACTGCAACGCATGAGGCTCTCCTTAGTAAAAAATTTGAAGTTGAAGAAACTATTATTGACGAAGAAGACCTCCTTCAACTTGGACAATTTTTTGTTGAACAGATGATCATTGTCATGCAAATGGCAAATATAAATGACATTGACCCTTTCTCACAAAATGAGGTTGAAATACAAAAAAATTTTTTAAATTAATTTATAAAAAGAAAAATTAGATATTCCTATTTGCTTTTCTCTAATCAATTCTAATTCATCAAAATTAGACTTTTCAGTCTTTATTTCTTCTTCAAGAACAATAATTGCATTATCATTCAGCATTCCTTTTTTTAGGAGATTTCGAACAGATCTTTTTGCTAGGTTTTTACCATAGGGTGGATCTACATATGCTAAATCAAATTTGTAATTATCATCATTATCAAAAGAACAGGCATTTTGGTTTTTCACTTCTATCTTATCTAAAAAGTCTAATTTTTTTCCATTTTTATATATGACATCAACCATTTCATTATTGTTTTCAATCATAAGTGCTTTATGCGATCCTCTTGAGAGAGCCTCAAATGAAAACGAACCTGTTCCAGCAAATAAATCAATCAAATTGCATCCTTCTAATGTAAAATCTGAATTGATTATCTCCTTACCATGAACAAGTATGTTAAAGATAGTCTCCCTGTTTTTGTCTGATATTGGTCTAACTTCACTATTTTTGATACTCGTGATTGAATGACCTTTTTTGGTTCCACTAATAATTCTCATAAATTCCTAACTATAATGTTTTACTTTTATTAGGCCACCTTTCTGCAACTTACCGAGACGATATTTTCCATAAGATACCCTTATTAATCTAGTAACTGTCATGTTTAACGAGTCGAATATTTTTCTTATCTCCCTGTTTTTACCTTCGGTTAAAATCATTCTTATCCATGTATAGGTATTGGTTTCATTAATTTTTTTAATTTCTATTGATTTGTATTTCTGTCCTTTAACAGTAATCCCCTTTGATATTTTGCTAATAATGAAGTCAGTTATCTTACCTTGAATTTTTACTTTATATTCTCTTTGATAATTGTTCTTAGGCAGTTCAAATTCTCGTTTAAGTTGGCCATCATTTGTTAGGATTAATAAACCTTCTGAATTATAATCTAATCTACCAACAGTTATCAAATTTCTATATTTTTTATTGATAAAATCAAAAATTGTCTTTCTATTTGATGGATCATTATGTGTGACTAAACAACCCTTTGGTTTATGAAATATATAGATTTGTATATCTGTCGATCTATTGATTAATTTTTTGTCGACAAAAATCTTATTATTTTCAGAGACATTCATTCCCTGTGAAATTATTTTTTTTCCATCAACTGATACTCTTCCTTCATCAATTAGCTTTTCAGCCTGTCTTCTTGAGTAGGATGTGTTACGAGCTATAACTTTACTGAGACGTTCAATTTGAGTAGATTTTTGCATCTAAAGCCTTCTTAATGAGATATAATACCTTTTAAATGTCACAAAACCAATACATGGATCACGCTCTTAATGCAGCCTTAGATGGACAGAAATTAGGTGAAGTACCTATTGGATGTGTAATTATCGATGAAAATAAAAATATTTTGTCTCTAACTCATAATAGAGTTATTGGAGATAATGACCCAACTGCACATGCTGAAATTTTAGCTATAAGAGAAGCTTGCTCTAAAATACAAGCAAGTAGACTAGTTAATTGCAGCTTATATGTTACTCTCGAGCCTTGTTTAATGTGTGCAAGTGCAATATCTAGAGCAAAAATTAAAAGGTTATTTTACGGCGCAGATGACAATAAATATGGATCAATTAATGGTAGTATAAATTTTTTTCAATCAAATATTTGCAATCATATACCTGAAATATATGATAATATCTGTAAAGATAAGTGTGAGAATATAATTAATAATTTTTTTAAGGATAAACGATAAATGGCAATTTCAGACAGAGCTCAACAAACCACAGATAGATTACAAAAATTTATGGATAAAAATATCTATCCAAATAATGATACATACATAAAACAGATTGATGATTTTGGTGATAATAGATGGCAAGTTGTTCCTATAATAGAAGACTTAAAAAAAGAAGCCAAAAAGGAAGATCTTTGGAATTTATTTCTTCCAGAAAGTGATTATGGACATAATCTAACTAACGAAGAATATGCACCGATGTGCGAGATAATGGGACGAGCTATGTGGTCTGCTGAAGTTTTTAATTGTTCTGCTCCAGATACAGGCAATATGGAGGTATTAGTGAGATATGGAACTGAAGAGCAAAAAGAAAAATATTTAAAACCATTATTAGATGGTGAAATAAGATCAGCATTTGCAATGACTGAACCAGCAGTTGCCTCTTCAGATGCAACAAATATACAAAGTGAAATAAAAAAAGAGGGTAATCAATATGTCTTAAACGGCACTAAATGGTGGACCTCAGGTGCAATGGATCCAAGGTGTCAATTTTATATTTTTATGGGAAAAACTGATCCTGAAAATCCTGATAAGCATAAACAACAGTCTATGATACTTGTCGACAAAGATACTCCAGGTATCAAAATAAAGAGACATTTGCCAGTATTTGGATTTGATGATGCTCCGCATGGCCATGCTGAAATTGAATTTAATAACGTAAAAGTTCCGCCTGAAAATATGTTATTAGGTGAGGGTAGAGGTTTTGAGATAGCACAAGGCAGATTAGGGCCAGGTAGGATACATCATTGTATGAGAACTATAGGACTTGCAGAGGTTGCTTTAGAGGCAATGTGTAAAAGACTAATGTCAAGAAAAGCATTTGGAAAAGAAGTTGTTAGACACTCCGTATGGCAAGAGCGTATAGCTGATGCTAGAATAAATATTGAAATGACAAGGTTACTTACTCTTAAAGCCGCATCGATGATGGATAAAGTTGGTAATAAAGTTGCTAAAAATGAAATAGCTATGATTAAAGTTGCCGCTCCAAATATGGCACTTAAAATTATTGATGACGCGATCCAAGCTTTTGGCGGTGCGGGTGTAACATCCGATCCCCAACTAGCTAGAGCTTATGCAGGTATGAGAACTCTTCGTCTTGCAGATGGACCAGATGAGGTTCATAGACTTTCAATTGCCAGAAATGAGCTAAAAAAATACTTATAAATTGATAAAGAAAAGAAAAGTAACAAAAAAAGATATGTACGGTCAGTTAGTCGATGAGGCCGATTTTGATAAGTATTGGGATAATTATCACTCGCTTGAGGATCTTTCTATGAAAGAGTCAGTTCGTCAAAAAAAAGAACGTTTAGATAAAATAAAGTCTAAAGAATAGTATCAAGAAAGTTAATAAGTCTCTTTACCTCTTCCGTGGTATTATAGTGAACCATAGAAACTCTTACGACACCATCATTTGTTTCTATGCCTAGTCCTTGTAAACATCTCCAAGCATAAAATTCACCATTTCGAATACCAATATTTTCTTTTCCAGCCTTAACTGCAATATCATACGAGCTCATACCATCTACTGTAAATGAAACTGTAGGCATACGATCACTTCTAAGATGAGAAGTTTTACCTAAAAGTCTCACATTTTTTTTTAATTTAAGAAAATCAAGTAGTATTTTTATTAAATTTTCTTCGTAGTCATAAATTAATTCAAAAACTTTTTTACCCTTTTTATTTAAATTACTTTTATCACTTCCAAAATGGTGATTATAAACATTCTCATAATAGTCTGTTATTCCTGATAGACATGCCAATTCCTCATGATTTGGTCCACCAGGGTTTAAAGTATAGGGTACATCTCCTTGAAGAAATTCATGGTTTAAATTTTTAGTTTTTTCAAGCAGCTCTCTCTTTCCATATAATAATGCTAAATGAGGTCCGTATGTTTTGTACAAACTAAAAGCATAAAAATCTATATCAATGCCCTTGAGATCAGCAATATCATGAGCCATATACGCCACACCATCACCAACCACTTTAATCCCTTGATCGTGTGCAATTTTTACAACTGTTTTTAAATCATTTATTGAAGCAATTACGTTAGATGTATGACACATACTTATTAGTTTTGTTTTTTTAGTTATTAATTTTTCCAAATCACTTATTTCTAATTCTGCTGTCTCTGGGTTGAGGCACCATTCCCTTACTACCACACCAGTTTCAGCTAATTTACGCCAAGCACCAATATTCGCCTCATGATCTTGATTAGTGACAATAATTTCGTCTCCCTCAATAATACTGTCTTTAAGAGAATTGGAGAGTAAAAACATATTCATTGTAGTTGATGGACCAATTATGAATTCATCATGTCTTACATTTAAAAGTTCAGCAATTTTTTTCATGCTGTTATCCATTTCTTCTCCTGCTTCAATGGATGCACCAAAGTCACCGTAGGGTTGTACTTTTTTTGTGATCATAAAATCATTTAATTTATCAATTACAGTATTAGGAACGTATGTCCCGCCTGCATTTTCAAAAAAAGCAAGGTTTTGTGTTTTTTCATTTTGAAATGCTGGAAATTGGCTTCTTACAAAATTTATATCTAGTTGATTTTTCATTAATTTAATCTTTCCACAATATTCCAGCCTAACTTACCAAGTATTGGCACAAAACTCTCATATTCTTTTGCTTGAGCACTAGAAGCTGTACCATCTCTGACTCTCCCCACAATACCTTGAGCGATACCAGCCAATCTAAATATATTATAGGCCATATAGAAATCCCAATTTTGTATTTTAGTTCTTCCAGTTTTCTTGTAATAAAGTTCAGCGTACTCATCTTCTTTTGGAATATTTAATTTTTGTAAATCTGCACCCATTATCCCCATACCTCTAGCACCAACAGGAAGTCTCCAGGACATCATATGATAAGTAAAATCTGCAATAGGGTTGCCAAGTGTAGATAGCTCCCAGTCTAAAATTGCAACGACAGAATTATTCTTTTTATCAAATATCATATTATCCAATCTGAAGTCACCGTGTACAATAGTTGTATCTTGTTCATCAGGTAAATTTTTTGGAAGCCACTCAATAAGATTATTCATCTCTGGTATGTCTTGCGTTTCAGAGTCTTTATATTGTTTTGTCCATCTATGAATCTGTCTACTCATATATTCTTCGTGTTTTCCATAATCAGATAAACCAACCTTATTGAAATCAACGTTATGAAGCTTTGCAATTGTGTCATTCATTGATAAATAAATGCTTCTTCTTTGATTATGGTCACAATTTGGAAGTAAAAGTTCCCAGAATATGTTTCCTTTAACATGATCCATCACAAAAAATGGAGTGCCGATAATATTAGTATCATCACAATACACATATGTTTTCGGAACAGGAACATCTGTTTGATTAAGCGCTGTTATTACTCTGTATTCTCTATCTACTGCATGAGCTGATTTCAAAAGCTTGCCAGGTGGCTTTCTTCTAATAACTAAATCTTTTTCGTTTGTTGAAATTAAATAAGTTGGGTTGGACTGACCACCTTTAAATTGCTTAATATCATTTATAACAATTTTGTTTCCTAGTAAATTTTTAAGAAAATCGTTTAGTGAATTTTTATCAATCAGTAATTTTTCATCAACTTCTTTTACACCTGAAAATATCTGATCTCTATCAGTCATCTTAAACCTTTTTGGCCAATGTCCCTTCTATAGTACCCTTTGGGCCATTCAATTTTATTGATTTCATCATAAGTTTTATTTAATGCCTCGGAGAGTGATGAAGCTTTTCCTGTTACTGACAAAACTCTTCCTCCATTTGCCAATACTTTTCCTTCTTCCGTAGTAGTAGAGGCATGAAATACTTGGAGAGAGTCATCTTTACTTATTTTATCAAGCCCTTTGATTTCTGTTCTTTTTTCAAATTGACCAGGATATCCATCAGAGGCCATTACAACAGTGGCACAATAATCATTTTCCCAATTAAGAGTGTTTCGTTTTATTTCTCCATCAATACATTCAAGCATTAATTCAACAATATCACTCTTCATTCTAAGCATTAAAACTTGGCATTCAGGATCACCAAATCTTATATTGTATTCAACTAATTTTGCATGATTGTTTTGTATCATTAAGCCTGCATACAATACACCTTTGTAAGGGTGACCTAATTCCGCAAGTGCATTTAAAGTTGGTTTAATAATTTCTTTATCTACTTGTTGTTTAATTTCATCAGTAAAAATAGGAGCTGGCGAATATGCACCCATTCCACCAGTATTTGGCCCCTCATCTTTTTCTCCTATTCTTTTATGATCTTGAGCACTTTCAAGTGAAATGAAATCTTTCCCATCACAGCAAACAAAATAACTTGCTTCTTCACCATCCATGAATTCTTCAATTACAACATCCATTTCAGGGCCAAATTTGCCATTAAAAATATCTTGAAGTGCATCTTCTGCAGTTTTTTTATCCTTTGCAATTGTTACTCCCTTTCCAGCCGCTAATCCATTTGCCTTAATCACTATTGGAAATGATTGATTTTCCAAATATTTCATAGCTGTTTCTAAATTCGAAAATTTTTCATAAGCAGCTGTAGGAATATTATTTTGCTTACAAAGATCCTTCATGAACCCTTTTGAACCCTCAAGCTGAGCAGCGAACTTATCTGGTCCAAAAACTTTAATGTTTTTGTCTGATAAGAAGTTAACAATACCATTCACAAGTGGTTCTTCAGGACCAACAACCACTAAGTCAATTAAATTTGAATTTATAAACTCGTATATCTTCTCAAAATCACTAATATTTATATTAATACACTTCGCTATTTCACTTATACCATAATTTCCAGGCATTGCATAAAGTGCAGATGTTAATGAACTTCTTTTTATCGCATAACATAAAGAGTGTTCTCTAGCACCACTCCCAATTACAAGAATTTTCATAAGTAAAACTTTATTTTATTGATATAGTAACATATTTAATTTTAAGTGAAATGGTAAGAGAGAATATACAAGAATTTTCGGTATCAGAAATTTCCTTTGCAATTAAGGAATCCCTTGAGGAAAATTTTGGTTATGTAAAAATTAGAGGTGAAGTTTCTGGTCTAAGTAAACCAACTTCTGGCCATATTTATCTTAAATTAAAAGATGAGAAAGCAATAATAAATGCCATTATATGGAGAAGTGCTGTCAACAAAATAGGCTTTGTACCTGAAGATGGTCTTGAAGTAGTGTGTTCAGGAAGACTTACTACAGGTTTTTCTGATAGATATCCTGGAAGATCAGACTATTCAGTCATAGTAGACTCATTAATGCCGGCTGGAGAAGGCGCGTTAATGGCTCTTTTAGAAAAAAGAAAAAAAGAATTCTCAAATGAAGGTTTATTTGATGAGGTTCACAAAAAAAAGATTCCTAAATTTCCTCAAACTATTGGCGTAATAACATCGCCAACTGGTGCTGTTATTCAAGATATCTTAAACAGGGTTAACGATAGATATCCTTGTAATATTCTTTTATGGCCTGTACCTGTTCAAGGTGAAGATGCTGCTCCGTTAGTATCAGAGGCTATCGAAGGTTTTAATTCACTGTCTGTCAAAAAAGAATTTAATCCTCCGGATGTAATAATTATTGCTAGAGGTGGGGGGAGCATTGAAGATCTATGGCCATTTAATGAGGAAATAGTAGTAAGATCCGTTTTTAAAAGCTCCATTCCAGTTATTTCAGCTGTCGGACATGAAACAGATACAACGCTTGTTGACTATGTTTCAGATTTAAGAGCACCTACACCAACAGCGGCAGCTGAATTATCTACGCCTGATAAAAAAGATCTTTTGTCTAATATTGAAGAGTATCAATTAACACTAAATACATCACTAAATTCTTTTTTAGAAAATAAAAAACAAAAATTCAAAAATTTAATAGATCAGCTTATTAATATTCAGCAATTATTTATAAGCAAAAAGAAATCAAATTTTCAAAATTTATCGGGTTCACTTAATTTGAGAATTCTAGACGAACAATTAAAAAGTAAAAATAAAGATCTCAAACTATTATCTGAAAGAATTATACAAGGACAGCAAGCTTATATTAAAGATTTATCCAAAACCATTTCTTCGTTTTCAAAATTACTTAATAGTCTTAGCTATAAGTCTATATTAAATAGAGGATTTTCGGTTACTAGAAATTCAAAAAAAGAAATTGTAAAGTCGACAAAAAATTTATCTCATAATGAGAGTTTGAAAATCGAAACTAATTTTGGTATTTTACATACTGTATTAAAGAAAATAGATGAATGATAATTTTACAGAGTTAGCAAAAATAAAACTTGATAATGGAAGTTTTGAAATAATTAAACCTGGTGACTATGTAGAATGTTCTATAACTGGAAAAAAAATAGCATTAGAAAACTTAAAATACTGGAACGTAGAATTACAAGAAATTTATTTTTCACCAGAGGTTGCACTTCAGAGATATAAAGAGATCAATGAAATCTCTAATTAGAATATGTTTTTTAATTTGTATTACAACTAACGTAGTACTTGCGAATGAGCTACCCAAGAATGCCTTGCAAGGAAGTCTAATTATTGGTCAAAACTCTCATATTGATGAAATCTTGATGAACGGTGAGCCCCTAAAACTGAGTAAAGATGGAGATTTTGTTTTTGCAATCGGTCGTGATTATAAAGAAACCATTAGTATTACATCAATTAAGTCGGGTGAAATTCTAGATATCCATCAAATTAAGATTATTCCACAAGACTACGAAATTCAGCGAATTGATGGATTGCCAGAGCAAATGGTTACGCCCCTGGATGATGAAATTATCAAAAGAATTATCTCTGAAAACAACATCATTAAAGAAAAAAAACTCTTGAGTTTGGATGAAACATTTTTCAAGAATCAATTTATACAACCAACGAGCGGAGTTATAAGTGGAGTATTTGGAAGTCAACGCATTTTAAACGGTAAAGCAAAAAGTCCACATAGAGGTCTTGATATAGCAGCTGACGAGGGTACTCCAATATATGCATGTAATGATGGTATTGTTATCCATGCTGAAAATGATCTTTATTATACAGGTGGAACAATAATTCTAGATCATGGCCATGGTGTAAAATCAATTTATGCTCACATGTCTGAAGTAAAAGTGAACGTGAATGACAAGGTGACAAAAGATGATGTAATTGGAAGCGTGGGGTCTACCGGCCGATCAACAGGCCCCCATCTTCATTGGGGAGTGATGGTTTTTAATGAATATGTAGATCCTGCTTTATTAATTAAATAGTAATTAAATTACTAATTAATTTATTTAATTTTCCATCTATCATGAAGCCAAAAGTATTGATGAGGATATTTTTCAATCATCACTTCATAAAATTCAATTATTTTTTTTGTGATATTTTGTATTTCTTCATTTGTCTGAGATAATCCTAGTGTTTTAATACAATCAATTATTTCAAATGAAAGGCTATAATCCTCTTTTCTTATAGGCCAGCCTAAGTAAATATCACAATGGTACTTTAGTCCTAGTTGTGCAGGTAAGGATGAAAATTTCATTTTCTTTTTAAAGAAACTCATCTCAATTCCACTCGATAATTGTTGATCTGCTAATAAGGCTAAAGAGTCACCATTTCTAAAATTACTCAAAAGTTTTTTTGTACCTGCCTTATTCTTACTATAGCATTTAACACTATATTTTGATCTTAGACTTCTTATGTAACTATTTACAAATTGATTATTTGGTTCTCTTACAATAGCAGAAATATCAATAGGTAGTTTTTTAACTGACATACCTGGAACTTCCCAATTAGCACTGTGTGCAGAAACTATAATACAATTCTTTTTCTGTGATTTTATTTCCTCTAAATAATTATTTTCAACAAGATCAATATTTTCTGAAACTTTTTTTAAATGTGAATACTCTGCAATTGTACATCCAATATTAATCCATGACTTAAAAGCTGTGTCCTCTATCCATAGCTCATCTTTTTTGGGAAATGCAATCCTTAAATTATTCAATAAAAGTTTATGTATAGATGTGTTTGGACCAACTGTTTTAGCAATCAATATACCAAAAGACCTTGCATATTTAATTGGAATAATTTTGAAAATACTAATTGAGATAATAAATATTAAGAATTCAATTGGATATCTAAAAAATTGTTTAAGAAAGAGTTTCATCTTTATTTACTTCTGATAAGGCTTAGTAACTCATTTTCATTATTAAATTCAATATTTATTTTAAGACATTCAATATAATTTTGATATTCTTTTGGTATTTTTATAAAATCTTTTTCAGTTGTGATTAGTTGAAGTTCTAAATTTTTTGCTTCAGATACGAGAGACTGAATGTCATTTTTATTATAATGATAATGATCTGGAAAAAATTTTGTCATTACCGGACTTATTTTATTTTCCTGTAACGTTTTTATGAAATTTTCATTATTACCTATTCCGCTGAAGGCGTAATACATCTGACTTTTATGTATTGTTAAAGTCTGAATATTGGCATTTATTATTAATTTTGAGTTTAACAAATGATTATATTTTTCAATAATATTTCTTTCATCATTACCAATTAAAATTAATCCATCTGTTTTTTTAATAGCTTGCTGAACAGGTTCTCTAAGAGGTCCCGCAGGTAAAACTAGATTATTGCCAAAACCTCTTGATCCATTAATTACTAGAAAACTTAAATTTTTAAATATTGAATTGTCTTGAAAGCCATCATCTAAAAGAATTAAGTCTGGATTTTCTTGATCAATTAACTTTTCTATAGCATTTGATCTATTCTTGCCGATATATGTGCATACTTTTTTTGCATATAATAACGCCTCGTCACCTACCACATTTGGATCATCCTCAATATTTACCTTCATGATTGATTGTGCCTCGCTTTTATAGCCCCTAAGTAATACGACAATATTTCTTTTATGAGGTTTTAAAATTTCTAATAATGACAAAATTGTAGATGTTTTACCTGTACCGCCAGTATTTATGTTGCCAAAACAAATAATTTGAACATCAAATTTTTTCTTCTGGGATTTTAAAAATTTTATAAGAAAAAAAATTAACAAATAAATAATTGAAAAAGGAATGAGAAATATAACAAATATTTTATCAATAAATTTTGGTCGATACCAAACTCTATTAAAAAAGTTTTCCATTAATAACCAATTACTCTATTAATGACATTCATAGAATTATTTACAGCTTCATTTCCTTCTTTTTTAAGAGCAGTGGAGATTTTTTTAGTTTGGTGAGTATTTGTATTTTTATAATTATCAATTAATCTATTAACAAATAATTCTAATTGCCGCTCATTTTCTACTTGTTCAGTTAATTTCATTAGTTTGAGAATTTCATAAACATCAGTAAAATTTTGAATATTTTTTCCATGTAAAATGGTTTTTCCATAATAAGCTGCCTCAATTGGGTTTTGACCACCATGATTAACCATGCTCCCGCCAACGAAAATCACATTTGCAAGTTTATAAAATAGATTCAACTCACCAATCGTATCTGCAATATAAAACAAAGTATTTTTTGTGATCTTTTCTTTTTTTGATCTTACAGCAATTTTATTACCTTTCACCCCAGCTAAAATATCTTTTCTTTGAGGATGTCGAGGAACTATTATCGTGAGCAAATTTTTATGTACTTTTGATATATTTAAAGTGATATTTTTTATTATATTTTCCTCACCGTTATGAGTGCTAGCTGCTAAGAAAATTATTCTATCTCTTGATGAGTTTTTTAAATAATCATAGCTTTCTTCATCTATTTTAATATCGTGATGAGCAAACTTTAAGTTACCAGTAAATTCAGTATTTATAATGCCAAGTTTTTTATAAAAAATTGTGCTATCACTATTTTGAGTGCAACAAGCATCAAAATTGCTAAATAATTTTTTTGAGAAACTTCCAAGCAATGTCCATCTCTTAAAAGTTTTAAGGGTCATTCGCCCATTAAGAATAATCAACGGAATGTTCATCTTTTTTGTTTCATAAATTATATTTGGCCATATCTCTGATTCCACAAAAATAGCCAACGAGGGTTTCCAGTGATTTAAAAACCTTTTTGCGTAGATAACTATATCGAATGGAATAAACTGGTGGATAACTTTATTACCGAGCTTCTGTTTGATAATTTTAGAGGAAGATGTTGTACCTGTTGTAATCAAAATAGTATCAAAATATTTGTCTTTTATCATTTCTTTTACAATTGGTATTATTGACAAGCTTTCACCAACACTTGCTGCGTGTATCCAGACTAATTTATTTGAAATATTTTTAATTTGTGTTTTTCCGTATCTTTCATTTGTTCTTCCTTTAGTCTCTTTTCCATCACTTAACCGTCTAAAAATAATAAATGGAATAAATGGTATTAAAATGAAGCCAATTAATTTGTACAGATACATTGCCATAATATTATAAATTCTTATTTGCTTCTTTAGTGAGCTGGTTCATTTTCTTTTCAAGTTGAATTTTAAGATCACTGACTTTTTTTGTTCCACTCTTAAAATTAATCGGATTTCCCCATATAACTCTAATGTTATTAAAAGGCCTAGGTATTATAAATTGGTCCCAAGTATTCAATACCCATTTCTTCTGAAATCCAATTGCTACAGGTAAGATTGATTTATGGCTAAGTTTTGAAATTTGAATAATACCATCACTGACTTCATGTCTTGGTCCTTTTGGTCCGTCTGGAGCTATACCAATAGAGATGCCGTTTTGAAGAGACTTTATTACCTGTCTTGCAGATACCAAGCTTCCTTTATTTTTTGTTTTTGAAGGCTTGTGTGTTGATCCTCTGATTGCTTTAAAACCAAATTTATCAATAACTTTAGTTATTATATCTCCATCTCTGTGTTTTGAGATAAGTACTTTTATTATTTCAGTGCTTTGCCAAGTTAAAGGACAAAACAGCAATTGGTCATGCCAAAATGAGTAAATGAAAGATTCTTTTTTATTTAAAAAAATTTCGATTTTATTTCTACCTATTAATTCAATCCTTGATGTTGAGTAAACAAGCTTAAGATAAGCAGAGGCTAAAAAGGCAATAATTTTTTGTACCTTCTTATTGCTCGAGATATTTTTTAACATTGATTAAAATTCTCTTTCATAGAGCTTTTTATACATTCCATCATTTTTGATCAGTTCAGAATGTGTACCAGACTCAACAACTTCTCCATTATCTATTACAATAATATTATCTGAATTAATTATTGTACTTAAGCGATGTGCTATTATTAGTGTAGTTCTATTTTTCATTAATGTATTGATTGCTTCTTGGACTAGATGCTCTGACTCTGTATCTAAACTTGAAGTCGCTTCATCTAAAAGCAATATTGGAGCATCCTTTAAGAATGCGCGTGCCAGCGAAATCCTTTGTTTTTGTCCCCCTGAAAGACTATATCCATCTTCTCCAACAATAGTGTTATAACCTTCTGGTAGCTTTGTAATAAATTCATCTGAAGCAGATGATTTTGAAGCACTTTTTATTTCTTGATCACTAGCATTTGGGTTGCCATAAAGAATGTTATCTTTAATAGACATATCAAAAAGTATAGGTTCTTGATTAACCAATGCAATCTTGCTGCGAAGTGATTGCATTGTTAAGTGCCTTATATTTTGATTGCCTATAAGTATCGCACCTGATTTTGGGTCATAGAATCTTGGTATTAGGTTCAATATTGAAGATTTACCAGATCCACTTGGACCAACAAGAGCAGTAATTTTTCCATTTGGAATTTCTAAGCTTATGTTTTTTAAAGCTGAATTTTTCTGACCATCATAAGATAATGTGACATTATCAAACAATATATCAGAATTAGGATTGCTTAGTTCTTGAGCATTAATTTCCTCATTTATGAGACTTTTCTGATCTAAAAGATCAAAAACACGAATTGCCGCAGCAAAACCCTCCTGTAAAGTTGTATTAACAGCCGCCAATCTTCTCAGAGGTTGAAAAGCAAGCATCATCGCTCCTAGGAATGACACAAATTCATTTAAGGGCAATTCTCCTTGCAAACCTCTCAAGCCTGCATAGTAGAGCGTGCCTGCTATTCCAAAACCTGCTAAAAATTCAGCAAATGGAGAAGTTGCACCTCTGGTGTTAATAGCTTTTAGTATTTTATTCATACGCCTATAAACAGACTCACTTAATTTTTTTATTTCTCGATCTTCTTGTTGGTATGCTTTAACAACTCTTGTTCCATCTAAATTTTCAGACAATATTGATGCCATAATTCCAGTTTCTTCTTGAGTCTCAGTAGAGGCCTTTTTAATTCTTTTTCCAAGTTGTCTTGATAATAAACCTACGAGTGGAAAAGCAATAATGGCAATTGTTGCAAGTACCCAATCTTGATAATACATAACACCAACTAAACAAATGAGAGTCAAAAAATCTTTTACACCATTTGCTAAACTGCTACTTACTGAGTCTTGAAGAAGTGAAACGTCGTATAAAAAATTTGAAATAATTTTCGCAGAGTGAATTTTGTGAAGCCATGCTAAATCCGCATTGATAATTTTTTTAAATAATTTTATCTGAGTATCGGCGATTACATTCTGAGCAACAGAGTTTAATAAAAATACTTGAATATATGTGGATACACTCTTGATTAATAAAGTACCAATAATTGCTAATGGAATTATTATCAGCATCGAACTATCTTTATCTAAGAAAATCTTTTCAATAGCAGGATCAAGCAGCCATGCTGTAGCTCCAGTACAAAGAGCAATAATTATCATGAAAAATAGAGAACTTATAAGTCTTGATAAATACGGCTTAATACTGTCTCGAAATAAGCGCGATAATATTTGAGTACCTGTCATGCTGGGTATTCATAATACTATAATTAAAAAATTTAAACTAAATTCAATTGATTGGAAAATTGCTATTTTCCAGCTAATGTCATGCCATCTATTCTGATAGTAGGCGCATTTACCCTATATTTAAATTCGAGATCATTTGCCGCAGTTAAATTCCTATACATATCTAAGAGATTAGAAGCTATGGTAACCTCACTTACAGAATAACTAATTTCACCATTTTCAATCCACATGCCAGATGCACCAACGCTATAATCGCCCGTTACTAAATTTACACCCATTCCTATGAGTTCATTAGCGTAAAAACCATTCTTTATTGACGCTATCATATCGTCATAAGAGTTTACTCCGTTTGTCATGTATAAATTTGACGTACTCACACCTGGAGGTGAACCAATACCTCTTGATGCATGTCCAGTTGTTTTAAATCCTAATTTTTTAGCAGTAGAGGTATTAAGCAGCCAGCTTGTAAGAACACCATTTGAAATTATCTCTTTTTTGTTAGAAATAATTCCTTCTCCATCAAATGGATGTGAACCTAAACCTCTTAAAATTTTTGGATCATCAATAATAGAAATATCTTTGTTGAATATTTGTTTATTTAAATGATCTTTTAAAAAGCTAGTACCCCTCGCTACTGCAGGTCCAGAAATAGCACCAGCTAAATATCCCACTAAACTTTTACTAATTCTTTTGTCGAATACTACTGGAACTTTACAAGATGCAACTTTTTTTGGATTTAATCTTCTTAATGTTTGTTGAGCTGCTTTATTGCCTATAGTTGCTGGACTTGGTAAATCGTCAAAATATATTGCTGAGGAAGTTTCATAATCTCGCTCCATACTCTGACCCTCTCCTGCTAAAACTGAACAAGAAATTGAATTACCTGAAGATTTATAGCCACCTCTAAATCCATTGCTTGTTGCAAGAAAAAATTCACCAGTTGAGAATGATGCACCAGCTCCTTCTGAATTAGTAATTCCTTCAACAGATAAAGCTGCATCTTCACATTCCATTACTGAGTCAACAAGCTTTTGCGTATCAGTTTCATCCTTTTGAAATAAATCGAGGTCTGAAATATTCGTTTCAAAAAATTTACTATCACCCAAAACCGCAGTATCATCATCAGGGGCTTGTTTTGCCATTGATACACATTTTGAAACTAATTTATCTAAATTTTCTCTATCAATTTGAGACGAACTTACAAAAGCTTGTTTTTGATTGATCAGAGCTCTTACACCAATGATTTTCTCACTAGATTCTTCTATGTCTTCAATTTTTTGCTTTCTGCAGCTGATAGATTTTCCAGATGATGCGGCTAATACAACATCACATGCAGTCGCACCTTCTTTTAATGTTTTATCAATTATGCTTTCAACTGTATTCTCAAAATTCATATCATAAAATGTTAACTATTAGACATGTGCATACAAGTAATCCTAAAATACTATTACTTTTAAAAAGTTTTAGACAAATTTCACTATTATTAATATCAAGTTTAATAATCTGATTAAATAAATGTAATCCAACAAAAATCAATGCAATATAATAAATAAGATTTACGTTAGAAAAAATTCCATAAAAAATAAGGAATCCAAGCATAACAACATAGAATGTTGAGATCCATAATTTAGAATTTTTATCAAACAAAATTGCTGTTGATTTTATTCCAATTTTTAAATCGTCTACTTTATCTTGATGAGCGTAAATTGTATCGTATCCAAGCGTCCAAAATATACCAGCCAAATATAAAAATATAATTTCGATATCTATTGTGTTTGTTATCGAACTATAGGCAATTAATACCCCAATATTAAATGTGATACCTAAAAATAATTGAGGCCAATAGGTAATTCTTTTCATTAAAGGGTAAATGATGAATAAAACAAAAGAACATAAACCAATTATTATTGAAATTGTTTTAAGAGATAAAAGTATTACTAAGCCTATCAAACATAAAATACAAAATAAAACTAATGCGGTAAATATTGATACTGATCCACTTGCTAGTGGTCTTGTAGCTGTTCTTTTTACTGATGAGTCTAATTTACGATCAAAAATATCATTAACGATACATCCAGCTGATCGCATCACAATTGAACCAATAGCAAAAATAATGAATAATGGTAAAAGTGTAATTAATTCAGTCGAAGTATTAGTTGCAGAAAGAATACCCCAGAAGCATGGCAACATTAATAACAGAAAACCAATAGGTTGGTTTATTCGTAATAAAGTAATATATTTTTGCAAAATTGATCAAAAAATTAATAATAGAATTATATATAAGTATTTATGAAAATTAAAAGCAGAGTCTATATAGATTTAGAGCTGAGAAATAATCAAACAATAATCCCAAGTTCTGAGATCCAGCATTACTTAATTAGAGTGCTTAGGTGTAATTTAAATGATTTTTTTTCAGTTTTTAATGGAAAAGAAGAGTGGATAACTAAGGTTTCAAAGTTAGAGAAAAATTATTGTGAATTGATTACCCTAAAATTACACAAAAAACTGATAGATAAGTGCCGAGTTGATCTTTTTATTTCACCATTAAAAAAAGCACCCTTTGAATTTGTAATACAAAAATGTTCAGAGCTGGGCGTCGATGAATTTCATCCTGTGCATATGCAACATACAAATAAGGGCAATCTTGATTATTTAAGATTAGAGATGATTGCTAGGGAGTCAGCAGAACAATGTGGACGTATTACAGTTCCAAAAATCCATAAAGTAAAAAATTTTGAAGAATGTTTTAAAAATAGTAATTATGATTTTATTATTTATTGTTCTTTGAATGAAAAAGAGAAGTATATCAATGGCAACATAATAAAAAAAGAAACAAATAGAGTCGCTATAGTAATTGGTCCAGAAGGAGATTTTTCAAAAAGTGAGTTTGAACAGTTAGAAAATAATGACAAATTTTATCCAGTTTCATTAGGCACTACTGTGTTAAAATCAGAAACAGCTGCAATTGTTGCGACTGCTCTATTGAAAAACGAAATTAATAATGCTCAAAAAATCTGATTTAGTAAATTATTTCATTAGTGGATGTAAATCTTCAGATAACCTAAAGATAGGCACAGAACACGAAAAGTTTATTTTCCATAGAAATAATTATAAAGTTATACCATTTAAAGGTGATGTGAGCGTAACTAGGATATTAGAATTCTTTAATGGTTATGGGTGGAAATCTATTTTTGAAGGAGAAAATGTTATTGCTTTAACAAAAGATAAAGCCAGCATTACCTTAGAGCCTGGTGGGCAATTTGAATTATCTGGCGCGCCACTAAATACAGTTCATGAAACCTGTATTGAAATTAATAATCACTTAGAAATCACAAAAGAACTTGAAGACAAATTTGATGTAGGCTTTTTAGGTATTGGCTTTTATCCAATAAATACACTAGATCAAATTCAAACAGTTCCAAAAAAAAGGTACTCCGAAATCATGGTGCCCTACATGAGAGATCTGGGTGGACTAGGTCTTGAGATGATGCATCAATCTGCAACAGTGCAGGCGAATTTTGATTTTACATCTGAAAAGGATATGCAAAAGAAAGTAAATGTTTCATCTGTGCTTCAGCCCCTTGTAACAGGCTTATTTGCCAATTCCCCTTTTAAAAACTCTAAATTAAATGGATACGAATCTTATCGAAATCATGTTTGGTTTAACACTGATCCAGATAGATCTGGTATTCCAAAATTCTTAACTCAAGGCACACTTAGTTTTGAGGAATATGTGGATTTCGCCCTTAATGTTCCAGTTTATTCAATTATTAGAGATAATAAATATTTCAATTGCACTCAATATTCTTTTGCAGATTTAATAGAAAATAAAAATCCAGAAATTAATTCTGAAGACCTCACCCTTGATGATTGGATAAATCATATATCAACAATTTTTACAGAAGTTCGCTTGAAATCATTTATTGAAATGAGGGGTGCTGATGCTGGAGGTTACAAATCATTGTGTGCACTTCCCGCATTATGGACAGGCATATTATATTGTAACGACTCTCTTGATGAGGCCTTAAAAATAACAAGCGGCATTACATTTGAAGATTTGCTTAATTTTAGAAAAGAGGTATGCAAGATAGGATTGAATGCTGAGTTAAATGGTTATAAAGGTTGGCAGTTAGCGAAGGAAGTAATAGAAATTTCAAAAAATGGACTTAAACAAAGAAAAAAAATTAACTCATTTGGCGATGATGAAAATATTCATCTAAGTTTTCTTGAGGAACTAATATCCCATAAAAAATCAAATGCAGCTTTAATGATAGAAAAATACTATAAAAATGAAAAAATAAATATTGAATTACTTTTTAATGAACAATCTTTTTAAGTATTTTTTTCTACATAAATTGATTGGGAAGGGAAAGCAAATCCAGCATCATTTTCTTCAACGATAGATTTTATTTTAAGTGCAAGCTCTTCTTTAATTTTAAGCCATTCACCCCATACGGTTGTTGTTGCGAAGCAATAAATTAATATATCAATTGAACTGTCAGAAAATTTTTCAAGTCTTACGAATAGAGGCTGCTCAGAAGATTTTACAAAGTCTCCACTGCTGCTTATGTATTCTTCAATCTGGTCCCTAATTATCCGGAGTTGATCATGAGTTGTTCTATATTCAAGTCCAATAGTCCAATAAATCCGACGACTTTTCATATTACTAAAATTAGTGACAGCATTTTCAGCAAAATTAAAATTTGGGACCATTACTGGAGATGAGTCAAATCGCCTAATCAATGTTGACCTAAAACCTATTTTCTCTACGACTCCTTCAACAATATTTTCTACTTTAATCCAATCACCATTTTGGAATCTTTTTTCTAATAGAATTAATATACCAGATATTAAATTTTTGAATAAATCCTGTGCTCCAAGCGCAACTGCTACACTCAAAAGCCCAAGACCAGCAAGTATTGGGCCTACTTTAATGCCCCACAGCTCCAATACTGCAGCAGCTCCAATAACAAATATCAAAAACTTTAAAATTCTTACTCCCCAGTCAATCAAATCATTTGTAAGCACATCTCCTAGACGATGAGCTAAAAAAGAAAGTGGATCAATGAGCTTATAAATTAACCAAAAAATTTGAATAGTTATAAGGGATCGATTCAAATTATCAGCAAATGATTCAAGAGTTATATTTAAATCGATATATTGAGTACTGATATAAACACCTATTACAATAGGGAAGAACCTAAGGGGGCCATCAAATGCCTCTAGAACTTCATCATCAATTTTATTTTTTGATTTTTTTACAAGTGATTTAATTCGATTGATAATAATTTTTGAAAAAAGTGAACGAAAAAATACAAAAATGAATAAAATTACAATGCCAATTAAAACATTATTCAGATCGATACCAAATACGCCTTCATTCCAAACTGATAAAAAAAGATCTAAAAAATCTGACACAACAAGAAAAATCTTATCTGATTTAATAATAATATAATAGTGATTAATCTATTCTAAAAAATTATTAATTTCCGCAGAAACTTCATCAATTTTCTCAAGCGGTAACATGTGAGAACTTTGATCAATGAAGCAAATTTCTGAATGAGGGATATATTTTTTTATTCTTGATTGGCTGGTATTATTGCAAACTAGACTTCCAGGTGTAAGTATAATCTTAACTGGAATATCAATGTATTTGAGATCAAACCATACCTCGTGAGACGTTAGTCGAAAACAGGCTGACTCCCAAGCGGGATTACATTTTAGCTTATATTGGGACTCTTTCTTGAGGCCATACTCAACATAATTAGTTAGAACCTCATCGCTTGTTTTTGAAAATAGTTTTTTACCTCTAAAATATTCAATTGCTTCTTCTTTAGTGTCCCAGCCGTTTCTTCTGATACTAGCATTTCGAGCTAAAGGACTTACAAAATGAGCAAGCTTTAAAAACTGTAATAAACGATAACTGATGATGTACCTTAATGGAAGTATTACTGGTTCAATTAAAATGAGTTTCTTTACTAATTCTGGTTTATGCAACGCAACGAGTAAGCTAGCAGTCGCCCCCATAGAATGACCTGATAAAACAACCGGCGTCTTAAAATTTTCGATTACACTTAATAAATCATCTCGAAAACTATACCAAGATTTTAGATTATTCGGATTAGCTTTCAAAGTTGTATCACCATGACCACGCATGTCATAAGTGTGAATATTGTAATTATTGTTTATTTTATGAAGTAGTGAATTATAAACTCTTCCATTGAAACCATTTGCGTGAGAAAAAATCAAATTTAATTCATTATTGTTATCAATTGTATATTGAGCGATATTTCCTTCAGGAGTAATAATTTCACTCGACTTCATTTAATGACAGGCTTGATTATATTTTTTAAGTCGAAAATAATTGTAGGGAAGGGGCGTTACAAATCCTGCAAGCAACATAAATGGTATAATCGTTAGGGTTAAAACACCTCCTGCAAAGATCAAGTCAACTGCATTCATAGCAATTTCCATACTTATCATACTTATAAGACTCATTTTAATTGCAATATTTAATGCTTCAAAGATCGGAAATTGTTTTGATAAAATTACAGTTTCTAGAATAATACTTGTAATAATTCCGTTAATGATAGCAAGAAGCATAACTAAATAGATTGATAATGAATGATCAATTGATTGAAAAAAGTAAATGGTACCAAAATCTCCTATACTGCACCCAATCAGACACCACATTGTATTGTAGCTACTTTTTCTCCAAGTAGATTTACATGTCCAATCAATATCAAGCATATTTACGATTAAACTTTATTTTTCTCTCTTTAGAGTCTTCGATCACTTCTTTTTTCTGATTAGTACTCATTGATGTCCAAGACGTTATTTCATACTGTTCTCGAAAGCAGCCAATGCAGACCATACCATTCATAAAATTTTTATCGTATTTGCAAACCTTCACACACGGACTTGAAACAGTTGAATTATCTCGACTTTTAGTCATTATAATTGTCACCTAAAACGCACTTTTATTTAGAACTTGATTTATTTATATATTTCAATAAAAAGCAACTTCAATTTCCACATATTAAAATATGGCAAGAATAACTGTTGAAGACTGCATAAAACAAGTAAATAACCAATATGACTTAGTCATATTGGCTAAAGAAAGGGCTGTTCAATTAGGAAGAGGTGCAGCACCAGCCGTTGATCCAGAAGATGATAAAAAACCTGTTATTGCTCTAAGAGAAATTGGTGAGTCCAAAGTAACACCTGAGGAGCTACAGGAGAGCATTGTATCAAAACTTCGTCAGATACCTGATTATCAAGAGGAAGAGGAACTCGAAGAAGTTGATAATGATACTTTTAGACAAATGTATCAAGGTGGTTTGTCAAAATCAGAAATGGAAAAATCAGCAACTAGAAAGTTTACTGCTAGATCTCCTCGTAATGAGACTAGAGTTAAACCATTAGAAGAGCAAACTCATGTAACTGATCTCAAAAATAATGAGGAGAGTATTACAGAAGAATCTGATCAAAACAATACAACTGATTCACCTGAAACTATTGATGAAGCAGCACCAAGTGTTGAAGAAATATTAGCTGAGTCTGCAAGTTCAGATGATGTAACTCCAGATATTAATATTCCTGAGCATGATCAAGAATCTGAGATTAATGAATCAACTGCTCAAGAAGAAGCTTCAAATAAAGAAGACTAAATCTAATGAATTTTGACTTTTCAGATGATCAAAAGCTTTTGCGTGATCAAGCTAGAAAATTTCTTACAGATAAATGTGATCGTTCAACTGTTAGAACTGTTTTAGAAGATAACAGCAACTACTATTCAAATGACTTATGGAAGTCCATTTCAGAGATGGGATGGACAGGGACAGCAATACCCGAGGAATATGGAGGCCTTGGATTAGGAATGTTGGAGCTATGTATAATTGCTGAAGAACTTGGTAGATCACTTGCTCCAACCCCGTTTTCATCATCAATTTATTTATTTGCAGAATTTATAAAGTTGTACGGTAACGAAGAACAAAAAACTAAAATTCTTCCATTGATTGCAAGTGGTGAAAAGATTGGTACATTTGCACTATCTGAAACAAATGGTACTCCAAAGCCTAGTAATATTAGTACTGAGGAAAATGGTTTAAAATTAACAGGCACAAAATCACCAGTAAGTGACGGACAATCAGCTGATTACATTATTGTTGCTGCTAATTCTGACAGCAATAAAGACCCTAGTTCTCTATCATTATATATTATTGATAAAAGCCAAGAGGGAGTCGAGATGTCTGAGCTTGAAACAATCGATCCAACTCGACCTGCATGTACAGTTAATTTAAAGGCCGCTAATTGTGAAATGTTGGGAGAAAAAGGAAATGGCTGGAATATGATTGAAAATATTTTCAATCGAGCTGCAGTACTATTTTCATTTGAACAAGTAGGTGGTGCGCAAGTTAGTTTAGATGAAGCTAAAAAATATTCACTTGAGAGATTTGCATTTGGTAGACCAATAGGCTCATTTCAATCCTTGAAACATAGAATGGCAGACATGTATGTAAAAATTGAGCTTGCAAGATCTAATGCTTATTATGGTGCTTGGGCATTAAGTACTGACTCGGCAGAGTTGCCAGTTGCAGCTGCAGGCGCAAGAGTAAGCGCTTCTGATGCGTTTAACTATTCTTCTCAGGAAAATATTCAAATTCATGGTGGAGTAGGCTTTACGTGGGAATACGATTGCCACTTGTTTTATCGAAGATCGAAATTACTTTCATTAAATATTGGTAGTCAAAGACAATGGAAAGAAAATTTAATTTCAAATCTTGAAAAAAGGAATATATTACAATAATGGACTTTAACGACACATCGAAAGAAGCTGAATTCAGACAGAGAGTTCGAGTATTTCTAGACCAAAACGCTGAAAAAAGAGTTAACTCTAAACAAGCTGAAGTTTCATCAGCCGGTGCTCCTGAAACTGTTCAAGGTGGAGCTGAGGCGGCAAAGATTGCACTCAATAATGCAAAAGAGTGGCAAAAGAAAAAAGCTGAAGCTGGTTTTGCCGCTATCTTATGGCCAAAAGAGTTTGGTGGATATGGAGGTACTCCCATTGAACAAGTTATCTATCAACAAGAAGAGCATAACTATTTTGTTCATTCAGGATATTTTGAAATAGGTATAGGCATGTTGGGCCCCACAATGATGGTTTGGGGTAAAGATGAAGATAAAAAAAGATATCTGCCAAAAATGATTACTGGTGAAGAAATTTGGTGCCAGTTATTTTCTGAACCATCTGCTGGCTCAGACCTTGCAGGCATAAGAATGAAAGCCGAAAAAGATGGTGATGAATGGGTACTGAATGGTCAAAAAGTTTGGACTTCTGGAGCTCATTTCGCAGATTATGGAATGGTTGTTGCCCGATCAGATCCAAGTGCGCTCAAACATAAGGGTTTAACTTATTTCTTTTTAGACATGAAAACCCCTGGTGTTGAAGCAAAGCCAATTAAACAAATATCAGGTTCGGCAAACTTTAATGAAGTATTTTTTAATGATGTAAGAATTCCTGACTCTCAAAGATTGGGAGCGGAAGGAGACGGTTGGAAAGTTGCACTAACGACTCTTATGAATGAACGTCTAGCCGTTGGTGATCCACCAGGACTTGATTTTGATCAAATTTTCGAAGCTACCAAAGAAATAGAAGTTGAGGATGGTCTTGCAATTAAGAACAGTGAAGTAAGACAGAAAATGGCTGATTGGTATGTTCAATCTCGTGGATTGCAGTACACAAAATATAGATCTATGACGGCTTTGTCTAAAGGGCAAACACCAGGACCTGAATTATCCATAAGTAAGCTTGTAACTGCATCAAAGATGCAAGAAGTTTCATCTTACGCACTTGATCTTATGGATATGGCTGGATACGTTCACCACGATAAAAATCCCGTAATGAGAAATTTATTTCAAAACGGTTATTTCTTCTCAGCTGCTATGCGAATTGCTGGTGGTACGGATGAAGTCTTAAGAAATATTATTGCTGAGAGAGTTCTTGGACTTCCTCAGGACGAGAGACCAGATAAAAAAGTTCCATTTAACGAACTTCCATCAGGTAAAAACTAAACACCCAGTGATAGAAGCTATATTAGGTAATTTACCTACTGATAGTATCTTCTTGTCTCTACTTATGTTAATTGCAGTTGGAGCATTTGCAGGCTTTATAGCTGGATTATTTGGTATAGGTGGTGGCGTGGTGATTGTACCTCTTCTCTACTATATTTTTACACTAGCTGATGTAGATGAGGGTGTCAGAATGCATTTAGCTGTTGGAACATCATTGGGTAATATTGTACTGGTATCAATAATTTCAGCAGTTAGTCATTCAAGAAAAAATGCAGTTGATTTAGAAATAGTAAAATTTCTTGCATCATCTTTAATTACAGGTGTGATTTTAGGATCTATTGCTATCGCCATTTTAAAAGGTAGTAGTTTAATATTAATTTATTCAATCATTCTAATTATAGTAGCATTTCAATTTTTCTTTTGGAGAGACACTTGGGAAATTTCACCAGAGTTTCCTAAAAACATGTTCGGTCGTTTGTGCGGTTCATTGATTGGATTTTTATCTGTGTTAATTGGAGTTGGTGGAGGTTCTATGAGCATACCATTTTTAAAGATGTATGGTTTTCAGATACATAAAGCAATTGGAACAGCAGCAGCTTTTGGAGTTATAATCGCAATACCTGGCGCAGCTGGTTTCATGATAGCAGGCATATCCAATAATGTGATACTACCTTATAGCATTGGTTATATAAATTTTTTAGGTTTATTAATGATTACTCCAATAACAATTTTATCAGCTCCCTTTGGAGTGAGGTTCGCACACTCACTATCTAAAGATAAGCTAAATTTAATTTTTGGATTTTTTATACTCATGATGGCTATAAGATTCTTTATGGAGTGGCTTAATCTGACTTCATAAAGATTGATCGTATTTACCAACTTTTCCACTTTTTTCCAAAAGTTGATTTATTGCGTTAAAAATTTCTTTTACTTCTTTGTCAGACTCAAAGCTTTCAATTACAATCACAAGAGAAGGCTTGTTTGATGATGCTCTGATCAAACCCCAAGAATTATTTTCAAATTCGAAACGAATTCCATTAATAGTATTGATAGATTTAATCTTTAACTTTGCAAAGGTTTGATCATTCTTTTGTATTTTTTCAATTTTATCTATCAGATCATCAACGACTTCATATTTTTCTTCATCTTTGCAGAAAGGTGCCATGGTTGGTGATTGGTAGGTTTGAGGAATTTTGGTTCTGATCTCAGAAAGTTTAAGTGTCAAATTTTTTTGAAGGTAATTTATCATGAGACAAGCTGACTTTAGTCCATCATCAAATCCCAAACCAAGTGGTTGATTTATAAAAAAATGTCCACTTTTTTCAAATCCACACAATGCATTGATCTCTTTTACTCTTCTTTTCATATATGAATGCCCGGTTTTCCACATATCAATCTCACAATTTTTATTTTTTAGAATTGTGCTATTTAGGTACAGACCGGTTGATTTTACATCTATAACAAATTTTGAATTTGGATAATCTTCAGCTAATGATTCAGATAGTAGCAATCCAATTTTATCTGAAAAAATTTCTTCACCTTTATCATCCACTACTCCAAGTCGATCTCCATCCCCATCAAAAGCGAAACCTACGTCTGCATTATTTTCTTTTACTGCAGTTGCCAGATCTTCTAACATTACCAGGTCCTCTGGGTTTGGATTATATTTAGGGAACTCAAAATTAAGGTCACAGTGTAATTCAATGACATCACATCCAATTTTTCTTAATAATGTTGGTGCAAATGCTCCAGCTGTTCCATTGCCACAAGCCGCAACTACTTTAATTTTTTTCTCTATTTTTTTATCAACAAGATAATCGAGATAAGCATCATGAACACCCTTGATAAATTTATAAGTTCCCCCTCGACTAACTTGAAATAACTTATGATCCTCTGAGATTCTTTTTATTTCACTTACTTCATCAGGACCAAAAGTAAGCGATTTTTCAATACCACATTTTATACCAGTCCAGCCATTTTCATTATGACTAGCAGTTACCATGGCCAAACTATCAGTATTAAGATGATGTTGAGCAAAATAAACCATGGGAGATAAAGAGAGACCAATATCAATAACATTCAGATTTGCTGACATTAAACCACGGACTAAGTGATATTTGACCTCTTCACTATAGGATCTATAGTCTTGGCCCACTACAATGCTTGCAGAAGCTCCTTTTTTATCAGAAATAAATTTGCCTAGACTATAACCATATAATTCTAGTCCCTTTTTATTTATATCTTTTGGATATAGCCATCTGACATCATATTCTCTAAAGCCTAGAGGTGAAATTTTTACATCACCGTCTATTAATGTAGTAAGGTCAATTTCAAGACCTTTTTGCTCATCAAAAATTGTCATAAAAAATCTTGATTAATAAGATTAAATATAGAATAGTTTTAATGTTGGTTCACGTAAAGTGAATAAAAGGGAATAGAGTGAAAGTCTCTAACTGTACCCGCAACTGTAATTACGAAGTTTAATTACGAATACCACTGAAGAAATTTGGGAAGGTGTAATTAAGCGTTGATGTAAAAGTCAGGAGACCTACCAGCAGAATTCAGTCATCCTCAGATAATCGGGATAATTATTTGGACTTTTTACCTAAGTAGTGATGGCTCTAAG
>ENA-OSEY01000157-OSEY01000157.1-marine-metagenome-genome-assembly--contig:-NODE-157-length-49863-cov-13.473808_pt1 | contig 49863 bp, 61 predicted proteins | sample MGYA00248465_ERZ534230 | MGnify/ENA primary metagenome ERZ534230 (study PRJEB26409, sample SAMN06344110) | marine metagenome | isolation source: Sea water from surface | place: Atlantic Ocean:Southern... | reverse complement strand
GATCCCCATAAAATGCTTACATTAAATTTTACTCAGCCAACAGATGAATTTAGAGGAGTTTTTAATACAAAAGGAGGTGCAAGATCTATGACTGCATCGATAATTAAAAATGGTGGTTGGTTTAGACATTATGGTTTCAAAGGTCTCAACACAATACCTGAAGTCCCAGTCGATGAAGATGTAATCTCACCTGAAGAAATAAAAATTTATGGTGATCTTCTTAAAACCAATGGTTTCTTTGGGCCAAATTCTTGGTATGTAAATGGTAAAGCTAATGATAAGTATGCAAAAGAGTTAAAAAATTTTACAACTATTGATTGCCCAGTTTTATTCATTCAAGCAACCTATGATAGTGTTTTAACTAAGAATCTTAATACACATAATAAAATGGTGTGCACAAATTTAACTGAAGATGAAATTGCATGTGGTCATTGGATGCAAAGAGAAAAACCACAGGAAGTAAATCTTGCCATTGAGAAGTGGATAAGAGAAAACTTTTAAAGATTATGACTAGAGAATCACTTTGTTTATTATTAATTGCACCCGGTGTGTTAGCTGTTTCACTTAGCTATGGTTTATACCCTGAGATAACATTAAAGTATCTTTACGATATAGAAGTTAACAGTGCAAATCTTGCCAATATTTTTCGAGCAATTATGGGTCTATATATTGCTTTATCAATTTTTTGGGTAGCTGGTGCTTTTAAGAAATCTTTGAGACTAGCAGCACTTTGGAGCATGACAATTTTTATGACAGGTATTGCTCTTGGACGAATACTAAGCATCATAATTGACGGCTTTCCCTATCCAATTTTTCTTTTCTATACAGGTATTGAGATTTTTTCAGCCTTAATAGGTTTCTATCTAATCAAGAATAGTAATTATTAAATAATTTTAATAATTTGCTTACCAAAGTTTTTGCCACTTAAAACATCTCTTAAGCCTTGTGGTGCATTCTCAAATCCAGGTGTAATAGTTTCTCTAAATTTAATATCACCATTTTTAACATGCTCATGAAGAATTGATGTTGCTTTTTCAAACTGATTTAACCACTCAGTCACAACAAAAAATCTATGTTTTGGTTTTGGGTTCAAAGCACCAAGAACATGAAAAGGTGTTTCCTCACCAGCAATATTTGTTGAATTATATTTTGAGATAAAACCACATATTGGAACCCGAGCATTCTTATTTAAGAATTTAGACACCATTTTTGTAATCTCACCACCAACATTTTCAAAATAGATATCAATTCCATTGGGACAATATTTTTCCAGCTTTTCTACAACATTTTCGTTTTTATAATCAATACACTTATCAAACTTCAATTCTTCAGTAACGTATTTTGATTTCTCTGGTCCACCAGCAATTCCAATAACTTTACAGCCAATAAGTTTACCAAGTTGTCCAACTACACTTCCAACTGCTCCTGATGCTGCAGATACTACAAGGGTTTCTCCAGGTTGAGGTTTGCCAACATAATTTAATCCAAAATATGCTGTTCTACCTGGCATACCTAATGTTCCTAGAAATACACTGCTATTTAATTTACTTTCAGGCACTTTAAGAACGGAAGGATCTGAATCTTTAGTTTTTATATAAGTTTGCCAACCCTGATGTACTGTTACTAAATCTCCAACTGCATAATTTTTTGATTTTGATTCAATTACTCTTCCTACACTTTCACCAACCATAACTTCTCCAATTTTTAGTGGAGGAGTATATGAGATGCTATCGTTCATCTTGCCTCTCATATAGGGATCAATTGAGAGATACTCAGCCTTAATTAGAATCTCTTGTTTTTGTAGTTCAGTAATTTTCTGTGAATCCATAACCCAACAATTATCTTCAGGCATTCCGGTTGGTCTTTTTTGTAGTAGAAAACGATTATTTATGTAATTCATAGATAGTTTTATTTTGCTTTGGCTTTATGTTTCATATAAATATTCATAATAAATACTAGGATTTTTGAAGCGTAAGTAGCTAAATGAATTTTAAACTTTTTCATGCATGATTATTATATCTAATAACATTGAATTTCTTTATAAAATCCTTATATATTAAAGTGTAACGATAGAAATATATCCTTATTTCAAATCCCTTTACTCACATCAATATGCCTAATTATGGGCATGTAATTTATGGAGGAAAATATGCAAGTATTTAAATGTAATTTAGGAAAAATTAATCATAATGTGCATTGTGATTTTGATAACCAAGGTAACCTACATTTTTGCGAACACGATCTAGGAGAGGGCGTAAAAGAATTTTGGGGTACCGATGAATATGAATATTTTATGACAGTTCATCAAAAACATGTGGCGAAGTTTATTATTTGTTGTTTTTGGAAAGCATTTAATTTTGAGGAAAAATTTACAGTTGAAGACCTTAGAAATTTATGTGATGAATTCAAAGTAGAATATTCTACTGATAGAATTCTTTAAAAATCGAAGACTGTTTAATTGAACTTAATATTAATGGTGCCCAGAGGTAGAATCGAACTACCGACACAAGGATTTTCAGTCCTTTGCTCTACCAACTGAGCTATCTGGGCAAACCAAATTAATTTAAAAAAATTAACAAGCTCAATATAATACAACTTCCTGATAAAATGTGAATGTAGAAGAATGAAAGATAATTTAAAAATAATTCAAGAACTGCATAAGACAGATTTTAAATTTGTAATTGTTTCTAGTGGAGGCGGGAGCAATGCAGTTGGAACTTTGCTTAAAGTTCCTGGTGCTAGCAATTCTGTTCTTGAAGCATATATTCCTTACGCTAAAGAATCATTGGATTTTTATCTTCTTAGAAAACCAGATTTTTACTGCTCTAAAGATACAACTTTGCGTATGGCAGCAAGAGCTTATAGTGCCGCTAAAAAAATAGATCCTAATTCTGATGTTAGTAAACTTTTTGGGGTGGCAATTACAGCAACATTATCAACAACTTATGAAAAAAGAGGAGAGCACAGATTCCATATTGCCTTACAGACTGAAACATATTCAAAAAGTATTTCGTGTGTTTTGAAAAAAGGCGAAAGAACAAGAGAGGAAGAGGAAGCACTTGTCACTGAATTTGTCATTGCACTACTCGCCGAGTCTTCTGCACTTGAATACCCATATCCAAAAATTTCAGAGGAGTTTAAAGCTGAAAAAGTTGAGGGCAAAAAGGAATGGATAGATCTTATGAGCGATGATTCTTTATTTGTTTCTTCAGATGACCAAATGCCAAATTTAATATTTCCTGGAACATTTAATCCTATCCATGAGGGCCATAGAAAAATGCAAGAATTAGCTGAGAAAAAAACTGGCGATAAAGCTTATTTTGAAATTTGTATTCAGAATGCAGACAAGCCACCTCTTAGCTATCACCACATTAAAGACACCTTATCTCAATTTACAGACAAGGATTGCTGGGTTTTAACTAAAGCGGGTAAATTTCCTGACAAAGCCAAGATGTTTAAAGGGTCTACTTTTGTAATTGGAGCAGACACTTTAACTAGAATGTTAGATGAGAGATTTTATCCTAGCTATAAGGATATGCTTAGTGAATTTAGTATATTTAATGAGAATAATAATAAGTTCTTAGTTTTTGGTAGGAAGCTAAATGATAAGTTCATTACTTTAGCTGATATTGATGTACCTGACTTTATAAAAGAACGTTTTACAGGATTTGATGAGCAGATATTTAGAGACGACATATCTTCAACATCATTAAGACTTGCCGAAAATTCTTAACTATTGAGGTATATAACCTGAAGGCTTCTGATAGTCAGAATTATTAAGATACTTTTCCATTTGATCATTCAGCCATTTTCTATTCTCTTTATTAGACAAATCTAGTTGATTTTCGTTGATAAGCATTGTCTGTAAATCTAACCAATCAGACCATGCTTTTGCAGAGTAGTTATCTTTTATATATTGACCTTTCTCACCAGGAACTGGAGCAATATTTAAAGCATCTAGTTCTGTTTGATATTTTTTACAAAAAATTTTGGACATATACAGATAATTTATCAGATATTGGTTTTGGTGTGGGAAGTTTACTTAACTGCGCAATATCAAACCACTTTCCTTCACTCTTTAATTCATCTTTTGATCTATTTGCAAATGAAATATGTAAATTTCTATGAGAAAGTTTATGAATAATCTCAGTCTTGAGTTGTTTAGTCTTTGCGATAGGCATAATCCATAAACCATCCCAAAAACCAAGTTGATTATTTTTAACTAAAAATATTTTTTGATTTTTTTCATATATTTCAAATTCTAGATATACATTTTTTTTATTAATTTTTTTAACATTTGCAGTTGGCAGCTCTCCCTTGGAAAACGAAATACATTGTTTGTTCAATGGGCACTCTCCACACAAGGCATTTTTTGGTGTACATACAGTTGCTCCTAAATCCATTATTCCTTGCTGAAAATCATCGACATTTTTTTTATCAAGTATCTGACTTGAAAGATCCCAGAGTTCTTTTTCATTACTATTAGTTTTGAAGAATAATCGTGTTAGAACTCTCTTTACATTAGCATCAAGTATTGGATATGGGAGTTTGTAGGCTATTGAAAGAATAGCTCCAGCAGTAGATTTACCAATACCCGGAAGTGTAATTAAATTTTCAAAAGAATTTGGTAACTTTCCATTAAACTTTTTGAGGATTATTTCTTTTGCTCTGTATAAATTCCGAGCTCTTCTATAAAAACCTAAACCTTTCCAAAGAGAAAGCACATCCTCTTCAGAAGCAGATTTAAAATCTTCAAATGTAGGATAATAGGAGATAAATTTTTCAAAATAATTTACAACAGTTTTAGCCTGTGTCTGCTGTAACATAATTTCAGAAATCCATACTCTGTAGGGAGTAATATTTTCTCGCCAGGGTAAATTATTACGACCCTTTGTTTTGTACCATTTTGTTATTTGTCTACCAGTTGAGCTTTCTTTGCAATTTTTTTTCATTGAATTCATAAAAAATCGGTTCCCCTGTAGCAATTTCTAACTTAACTATTTCTTCTTTAGAGATTTCTTCAATAAATTTTACTAAAGCTCTTAATGAATTACCGTGAGCAGAAATAATTACATTCTTATTTTTTTGTAAAGCAGGCATAATCTCATTTTCAAAGTAGGGGATAACTCTGTTATATGTATCTTCAAGACTTTCACCATTTGGCGGACCATCTGAATAAGATCTGCGCCAAATTTGAACTTGTTCTTCACCAAACTCTTGTCTAGCCATATCTTTATTTAATCCCGTAAGGTCACCATAATCACGTTCGTTTAGTGCCTCATTTTTAAATATATTGATATTGCTTTCTTCAATTACTTCGAGAATTATCGAAGCTGTATCTTGTGCTCTTTTTAATGCAGAAGTGAAAAGTAAATTAAATTTAATGTTCTGTTTTTTTATATGTTGGCCAGCCTTAAATGCCTCTTCTTTACCTAACTCTGTTAACCCTGGGTCTTTCCAACCAGTAAATAAATTTTTTTGATTCCAAGCACTTTGGCCATGCCTTACTAGAACAAGATAATTTGTTTCCATTTGAGTATATTTAAATATATATTGTATAAGCTTAAGATTGATTTGATATGGATTTATTCGATTTCTTAATTTCTAGATGGTATTTTTCAGTTCCACTCATCGTAACTTTAATAAGCTGGTGGGTTTATGAAAGTAATAAAGGAGGGAAGAAAATTTCTCCAGCAGAAGCTGTTTTGCTTATAAACAGTGGTGAGGCAAAATTTTTGGATATTAGAAAGAAGGAAGATTTTGAAACTGGTCATATCAGTGGGTCTTTAAATATATTAAAAGATGCATTCAAACAGCAGGAACATTTATTAAAAAAAGAAAAAGCCCTTATTGTAGTCTCTGAAAATGGTATTGATTCTGGCGGTGCTGGGGTTGAGTTGAAAAAGTTAGGTATAGAAAACGTTTACCTTCTCAAGCACGGTCTTCTTTCTTGGCAAGAAGAAAGCCTTCCACTGGTTAAGTAGAAGGCTAAAAAGTTTACTTAGTTAAAGTTCCTACTATATGAGCAAGAATTTTATATGGATCGGCATTTGAAGCGGGTCTTCTGTCTTCCAAGTAACCATTCCAATCATGTTCAACTGTGTAAACAGGTATACGTATACTAGCCCCTCTGTCACTAACACCATATGAAAACTCTGTAATCTTTTGAGTTTCATGCAGTCCTGTTAGCCTTTGATCATTATCAGAACCATAAGCTGCAATACCATCCTGATGCACTTTTCCCAGCTTTTCACATATTGATGAAAAAAGTTCTTCCGAACCCTTTGATCTCATCTCTTCATTAGAAAAGTTTGTATGCATGCCTGAACCATTCCAATCACCTTTTTTTGGTTTAGGATGAATATTCACTCCTACACCATATTCTTCAGCGATTTTATAAAGAAGGTATCTCGATACCCAAAGATCATCTGCCGCTTTGATACCTTTCCCGAAGCATTGGTACTCCCATTGACCAAGAGCAACTTCCGCATTTGTTCCGGTCAAGGTGATACCAGCATCTAGACATGCTTCAAGATGTGCTTCAGATACTTCTCTACCTGAGACATTATCTGCACCTACTCCACAATAGTAATCACCTTGCGGTCTAGGCTCACCTTCTTCCCAACCTAGTGGTGATCCATCCTTATTGGTAAAAAAGTATTCTTGCTCAAAGCCAAACCACCAATCATCAGTTACAACTGCTTCAGCCGCTGCCCTTGTGTTTGAGGGATGAACGGTATGATCTGCAGCATGTACCTGACACATAACTAGGTAGTCAGAAAAAGTTGGATTATCGTACGTTTGAACTGGAAGAAGTAAACAGTCTGAACTGCTTCCCTCTGCTTGTTCTGTTGAAGATCCATCAAAGGACCATTCAGGAGCAGAATCTTCGGTTGTTGCCTTAATTTTACTCCTCATAGAAGGCTCAGGTTTAAAACCATCAAGCCAAATGTATTCATAAGTTTTAATATCACTCATAAAGTCTCCTTAAAATAAAATTTTTTGCATTTTTATCTGCAGGAGTAATGAAGTTAAACTCGATCGGGTTTAACGCCGCGTTCCTTCAGCTTTCGCTTACTTCCGTCTTCTTTCGAAGATGAACGATTTTAACCTTTTACCCTATAGGGCTCCTCAAATATAAGGAGTATGGTGCAAAGTCTAAATGCAATTTAAATTTAAAACTTTTTGTCTTTATAAGCAAGGAAATTTCAGTATTAGGAGTTTTTATGAGAAATGATCAAGAATATTTGGAATTTTTGATTCTAAATTTTCAAAACTATGGTTACCACCTTCATCAATTTCTATTTTTGAACCTTTAAAGTATTTTTCTGCAAACTCATAATTAAGGGTCTCATCTCCGGTTTGAAGTAAAACCAAATAATTTTCATGAGTTATTTTTTCAATAAATATTTCCTTGAGACTATTAACCCATTCGTCATCAACGATGTACTCTACACCAGTATTACCATTAATATTTTTACCCATATTATTCTTAAAAATTTTGTATGCCCAAACTGCAGGATTAATCATTGCAGCTTTCAAATTGTACTTTTCTGCAAGGTAAACAGAAAAATAACCCCCGAGTGAGCTTCCAATAAGACAAACCTCTCTGTTTTTTCTCTCCATTTCTATAATTTCTGTAAGTTGGCTTATTGCTTCTCTAGGATGGTGATGAAGAGTGAGAGAACATACCTCAAAATCTATATTCGATTTAAGCTCATCGGCAATAAGAACTGCCTTACGTGCTTTCTTATGCGAATTCCAGCCATGAATGTAAATAATTAGTTTTTTATTCTTCATAAAAATCTCCTGTTAAGATGGTATCAAGAACTTCCGTTAAAAATCTATTTTGTTGAGACTTTTCGTCTTCAGATTTAGGAATATTTTCACTTTGGAATGGAAATTTATTCGGATGAAAACCATTAAGAGATTTTACCTCAGCAAGTTCAACATCATGATAAATATTTATTTCAATATTGAAGACATTTAGAAAAGATGAATCAAGGTTTGAAAACTCAAGAATTGAATCTGTAGTATGTTTTGATAATTTTTTTAATAAAAATTTAGCTTTGAATCTACTTTTTTTTTCTTTTCTATTAAGCTCTATCTTAGTTTTAGAAAAATTTTTTAGAATTTTTTTTAACCTAAGATAATTTGCTGAACAAATTACAATATGATGATTTGTTTTCTCATATTCCTGCATTTTTAAAAGGTAAATATTTTTTTGATTGCTCAAAATACTGGAAGATATTTTTAGATTCTTCATCACAGAACTTTCTTATTGCTTTACGAAATTCTGAATTTTTTATCCAATGGAATGAAGTATTTATTATTGGCTCAAAACCTCTTTTGAGCTTATGATGGCCCTGTATCCCAGGATCAAAATTTTGGTTTTTTTGCTTAATAGCAAGTTCAATTCCCTGGTAGTAGCACATCTCAAAATGTAGATAATTAATTTCCTCTTTAGATCCCCAGTACCTACCATAAAGAGTGTCCTTATTATTAAAGAATAGAGCTGCTGCTATTCTGTAACCTCCTTTGTGAGCAAAAATAATCTGAGGCTTCAGACTGGATAATTTTAAGAAAAAGTTTTCATTTAAATATGGTTTTTGACCTCTCTTTACATATGTAAGAGCATAGAAAAGATAAAAATCATCCCAATCTTCCTTTTTAATATTTTTTACAATCTCAAACTCTATCCCTAGAGAATTAATATATTTTCTTTCTTTCTTAATATTCTTTCTGTGTCTAGAGGAGAGAGCCTCTAAAAAATCATCAAAATCACTATAAGATTGGTTTTTCCATACAAAATTGCAATCATTTCTTTCAATAAATTCTTGAGAGCTAAAGATATCTCTTTGTTCTTTCGCAACAAATAAAGCATGTAATGATGAGAAATCATTTTGCCTTGTATAATCAACAAGACTATTAAGAGCAGACATCCCATCTTTATTCGATTTAGAAAAAATTCTATTACCATCTACTGGTGTAAAAGGCACACTCATTACAAGTTTCGGATAATACCTTTGACCATACCTAAAATAAGCATTTGCCCAGGCATAATCGAATACAAATTCTCCATGACTATTTTCTTTCTCATAGAATGGAATAACTGCATCTGTTTCATGAACTAAATAATTTGGTGTCCAACCAGAATCTGCATCTAAGCAGTCTGACTCCTCTAGGGCACTTAAGAATTCAAATGAAAAAAATATGTCTTCCTTTTTTTGGTTTTGACTTATTGTCGTTTTGAGTTGTTTACAATTTTTTTTAATAGAGTAAGTCATGATGATTTTCTAAAAATATTAAAGTAGCAATAACAAGTCCTATATGGCTGTTAGATTGAAAGGCTTCAAAATGTTGACCAGATTTTGACAATTTAATTTGAAAATAAATTTGGTAAATAATGAAAAAAATACCTATCGATAAAATGCTCAAAGAGTTTTTAAAAGAAATGAAAAACATTATCGCCAAAAAGATTCCAAAGAAAACTTGTATAGCAATGTATCTATTTTGTCCGAAAAATATCGGAAGTGAGTTTATGGAAATTTTTTTATCATCCTCTATATCGTTCATTGCATAGAGACTGTCATATGCAGTAATCCAACATACACATGCTAAATACATCAACAGAATATCAAAAGAAATATTTTGCTCGACTATGGCATATGAAATAGGCAAAGATAAACCGAAAGTTAATCCCAAAAATAACTGCGGTATTGGCAGAAATCTTTTTGTAAGTGGATAGACAATTATTAATGGTGCGGCCACAAGTAGAACAAATAAGATCACAAATAAGTTTGTTAAATAGAGAATAAATAGACACATCATTCCTAAAAAAATAATACAAATTAAGGCTTCAACTTTAGATAATGTTTTATTTGCAAGTGGTCTATTCTTTGTTCTTTTGACCTGGCTATCAAAACCAATGTCAAAATAATCATTTATTGCACAACCTAGAGATCTTGTTAGAAATGCTCCTACCAAAACTATAGCAAAGTGCTTAATTTCAAAATTTTCACTCATAAAGAGCCCCCACATTCCAGGCCACAACAATAACCAAAAACCAATTGGATTATAGAATCTTATGAGATTCAAATATGCATTTAATTTATTCATGAAATAAAAAAACTTCTACTACAAAAAAACTTTCTCCATCTAAATCATAAATACATTTTCTACCTAAGTATTTATTATTTCCTAAAGAATATTTTGCAACATAAGTTTCTTTTTTTGATATCAAAGGGTTATTAAAAAGATATTTTCCTAAGGGTTCATTAGCTAGCCGCTTAAATTTAGGAAATTTTTTATAAACTTTTGAACTAAAAAAAGATTCGGCATAAACAATATTTTTTTGTGCTTTGAGAAAAACTTTTCTTAAGTTCCCCTTAACCCGTTCAAAGCCTAATTCTTTATCTGAATATTCAGTTTCTTCCTCATTAAGAACTTCTAAATTAATTGTTCCATACTTATTTTCTAGTCGATTAATTAGTGATTTATCTTCACTAATCCATCCATTCATTTGTTTGAAATCAACATTCTCTTTTTCATCGAAAAGCTCCCAGTTTGTTTCAATTAAAGGTGTCATAAATATGTGAGGATTGATTATAATACCATCCTTAGAAAAGAGATATTTATGGAATTTAAAAAATGGGAATGCATTGTCTGCGGTTGGGTGTATGATGAAGAAAAAGGGCATCCAGAGGATGGACTGGAACCTGGCACTAGATGGGAAGATGTACCGGAAGACTGGGTTTGCCCGGAATGTGGAGTAGGTAAAGAAGATTTTGATATGGTAGAAATATGAAAACATTAGATGCACCAAAAAATTTAACAAGAAATGTCTTATTAGGAATGACACTTGGGGTAATAATTGCTTCCATTTTTTTCTATTTCCAAGCACAAATACCAGTTGATGTATTTCTAGCTGTTGAAAAATATATTTTTAATCTCGGAGGACAGGTATTTAAGAATCTTCTTTTATTGATTGTAGTTCCTTTAGTATTTTTCTCATTGGTCTCAGGTATATCCTCTCTTTCAAATATGGTTAAGCTTGGCTCTATAGCAACAAAAACAATTGGTTTATATCTACTGACTACAGGATTAGCTGTTTCTTTAGCTTTATTTTTTGGTTGGGTATTTAATTTATCTGGTTACGAGGGTGAAGTTGAATCTTATGAACCTGTGCAGGGAAGTGCAGATCTTTATCAAACTGTACTAAGAATATTTCCAAGTAATATTTTTGGAGCTTTTGTAGAGAATAATATGTTAGGTATTGTTTTCATAAGTATTTTATTTGGTATTGCATTAAATCTCACAGATGATTTGACTTCAGGGCTTTCAAAAGCTTTTGAAAAAATGAATATTGTCTTTTTAAAAATTGTTTTACTGATCATGAATTTTGCACCTTTTGGAGTATTTTGCTTAATCGGAAGTTATGTAATGGCAAAAGGACTAAATGTTTTTGGAGACCTTGCTCAATACGTTTTAATTTTAATGTTTGTCTTATTTTTTCATTTATTTTTTACCTATTCATTAATACTTAAAATTTTTGCAAATTTAAATCCAATTATTTTCTTTAGAAAAATGAGAAACGTAGCTTTATTCGCTTTTTCAACATCATCAAGTGCTGCAACAATTCCAGTAACTTTGAAAACCGTATCAGATGATCTAGGTGTAAAAAAAGATGTTGCCTCCTTTGTTGTCCCTGTTGGCGCTACCATAAATATGGATGGAACAGCAATAATGCAGGGGCTAGCTACAATGTTTATTGCGAGCACAGTCGGAGTAGACCTCTCTCTTGTTCAGTATGGTCAAATAGTTTTACTTGCAATGGTAACTTCAATTGGAACTGCGGCAGTACCATCGGCAGGGACAGTGACTCTCGCTCTTATCTTAGGATCAGTAGGATTGCCTTTAGATGCAATTGGTTTAATTTTAGCTGTAGACAGAATTTTAGATATGATCCGAACCTCAGTAAATGTTTGCGGAGATGCCGCAGTCTCATGTATAGTAGCTAAATCTGAAAGTGAATTAGAAGAAAAAACATTTAACAAGTTGGGATAATGATGGAGACTTTAATAATTGGACCAATGGACCCTTGGGGACCATTTGCAACAGGCTTTATAGGGCTAATATTCGCATTTATTTTATATGGATTAATAATGAAATTTCCGGCTGGTAAACAATCAGTCGTAAAAATTGGAGATCAAATACATCTAGGAGCTAAAGTATTCATGATAACTGAATACAAAATCCTTGCTCCAGTAGTTCTAGCCTTAGTTTTAGCTTGCGGACTTTCACCACTAGGCTGGTACACAGCCTTAGCGATCGCAGTTGGCGCACTTTCATCTGCAATTGCAGGATTCATAGGAATGTACTCAGCAACAAAAGCTAATGTAAGAACAGCTACAGCTGCAGAAAATCATGGTCAAGAACAAGCTTTATCAATATCTTTTTTTGGTGGTTCAATCATGGGACTATGTGTTGCATCGATGGGGTTAGTTGGTTTAGGTGGATTGTTTTTCTACTTCTCCGGAGCAATGGATGATCTCGATAAAATTGCAAAAGCCCTAGAAGGTTTTGGTGTTGGTGCTTCAGCAGTAGCTTTATTTTCAAGAGTTGGTGGAGGAATTTACACAAAAAGTGCAGATGTTGGCGCTGACCTTGTAGGAAAAATTGAAGCTGGAATACCTGAAGATGATCCAAGAAATCCAGGTGTTATCGCAGATAATGTTGGCGATAATGTTGGCGATATTGCTGGAATGGGTTCAGACATTTTTGAATCTTATTGCGGTGCAATGATTGCATCAATCGCAATTGCAGCAACAATGTTAGATCCAAATTTGATGTTTTTACCTTTATGGCTTGCAGCCTCTGGGTTATTTTGTTCTTTGATTGGTATAGGTATTGTAAGAACACAAGTGTCTAGATCACCTGCAGTTGCACTAAGATGGGGAACGTTTTTGTCACCAGTAATTTTCCTTATATTTGCTGGTGTAAGTATTTACTACTCTCCTATAGAAATGAAATATTTCTATTCTGTGCTTACTGGAGCGGTTGGTGGAATTTTAATTGGACTCATTACTGAATACTACACAGGGGGGGATACAGAAAATTCTCCAGTTGGCAAAATAGCAAAATCTGGTGAAACTGGGCCTGCAACTGTAATGATTACTGGTTTAAGTGTAGGGATGCAATCAGTAGTTCTGCCTTTATTTGTAATTGCAGGTATAGTTGGATTATCTACATATTTCTCAGGTTTATACGGCGTAGGCATTGCAGCAGTTGGAATGTTGTCAACAGTAGGAATTACGATGGCAATAGATGCATATGGGCCTGTTGCAGATAATGCTGGCGGTATTGCAGAAATGAGCGGTATGAAAAGTGAAGTTAGAGAAATAACAGATTCATTAGATGAGCTTGGAAATACTACAGCAGCAATAGGGAAGGGGTTTGCAATTGGAGCAGCAGCTCTTGCAGCATTAGCGATTATTGCAGCTTACATGCTAGCTGCTGATGTAGAACAGCTTTCATTAGATGATCCAAAAGTTTTAATGGGCATGTTTATTGGAGGCTCAATTCCATTCTTGGTTTCATCAATTACTATGACAGCAGTTGGTGATGCAGCATTTGAAATGATTGAAGAAATTAGAAGACAATTTAGAGAAATTCCAGGCTTACTGGAGGGAAAAGCCGAACCAGATAATGCAAAGTGTGTAGATATAGCAACTAAAGCTGCTTTAAATAAAATGTTATTGCCTGGAGCAATTGCAATACTGTCACCAGTAATTGTAGGTTTTGTTTTAGGACCAATTCATCTTGGCGGCATGTTAGCTGGAGCATTACTTGGATGTGTTTTAATGGCTCTGATGATGGCTAATGCTGGAGGCGCTTGGGATAATGCTAAGAAATTTGTTGAGAAGGGTAACTTTGGTGGAAAGGGTACTGATACACATTCAGCAACCGTTGTAGGTGATACTGTCGGTGATCCTTTTAAAGACACTTCAGGACCTTCAATGAATATATTAATTAATGTTATGGCTATTGTTAGCCTAGTGATAGCTCCATTACTTTAATGACAAGTATTTTTATTCTTGGTGCAGTTGTATTTCTATTTGTTTTCACTTTTTTTAAAATAGCTGCATTTAAAAAAGTAAATCCTGAGCAGAGTTGGAAAAAATTGTTTGCAGTAACTCTTATAGATTATTTAATTTTAATTTTTGGAACACTTGGGACAGGAATTTTATTTAATACCATTTATTCAATTGCTCATAACTAAACATCAGATAACTCAAGATGGGCTGGGAACCACCTCTCAATAATTTTTCTTTGGGATTCAACTGGTAGTTTTATAATTTCTTTTGCATATTTATCTGCTTCATTCTGCAATTCTTTATTAGATAAAAGATCGTAAAAAGTAAAACTAGGTAGCCCAGTTTGTGAAAGTCCCAATATATCACCAGGGCCACGTAATTTTAAATCTGACTCTGCGATTGAAAATCCATCTGAAGTTTCAGTAATAATTTTTAATCTTTCCTTTGATATTTCCGAAAGAGTTTCACTATGCATTAATATACAGAAACTCTCTTTTGTTCCTCTTCCTACTCTTCCTCTTAATTGATGCAATTGTGAAAGACCAAATCTTTCTGCATTTTCAATTACCATTATGTTTGCATCAGGTACATCTATTCCAACTTCTATTACAGTAGTAGCAAGAAGAATTTTAGTTTTACATTCTTTAAAGTTTTTTATAATTGCTTTCTTCTCATCATCCTTCATTTTTCCATGAATAATTTCATAATCATTTTTCGAAAATTCTTTTTTTAAAATTTTTTCTAGTTCCTCTATGCCTGTTAGCTCATTTTCACTCTCTTCAATTAAAGGGCAAACCCAGTAAACCTGTGAATCGTTCGCAATAGCATTTTGAATTCTTTTAATTAGTGCATCTCTTTTTGAATTTGTAAGGGTTGAAGTCATAACCGGAATTCTGTTAGGTGGAAGTGATTTGATTGTAGAGATATCTAAACCTGATAAAACACCCATTGCCATAGTTCTTGGTATTGGCGTTGCCGAAAGAAGGAGTTGATGGGGATAATCATTTGCTTTTTCTTTAAGTTTTAGTCTCTGATTTACACCAAATCTATGTTGCTCATCATATATAACAAGCGATAAATTTTGATAAATTAACTCATCCTGAAATACTGCATGTGTGCCTATTATTATTTTTACTATTCCATCACTTATTTTTTGATAAATCTCCCTTTTTTCTTTAACTGGAAGTTTTGAAGTAAGTAAAACTATATTTTCATTATTCCCATACCATTCACAGAAACTCTCATAATGTTGGTTTGCAAGAATAGTGGTAGGAGCAAGAATAACTACCTGTTTTTGGTCCTCTACTACATGCGCAGCAATAAGTGCTGCAACAATTGTTTTACCAGACCCTACATCTCCCTGAAGAAGTCTTAACATCGGTGATCCTGATGCCATATCTTCAGCAATTTCTTGATAGCTCTTTTTTTGATCTGGTGTTAATGAAAAAGGTAAATTTTCTTCAATATTTGTTGCTAGTGTGTTGTTTTTAAATTTTTCAGCAGGCCTATTCTGATTCTGCTCTTTAATTGACAGATAACTTATTTTATTTGCAATGATTTCTTCTAAACCAATTCTCAATCTTGCTTTTGATTCTCCTCCTATTAAATAGTCATTTATCGGATTTTTATGATCTGGTTGATGGATCCCTACAACTGCGTCATTTAGGGATTGTAAATTTGGATGGTTAATATAATCATCTATCTCAATTTTCTTATCTCTTAAAAGTTGACATGTTTGAGATATTATTTTTCTAATTTTTTGCTGTGTTATTCCTTTTGTTAAACGGTATTTTGGAAGTATTTTTGGAATAAAATCTTCATTATTTAAAATCTCATAATCGGGATGAATTGTTTCTAAACCATATCTCCCTAATCTACTTTTTCCAGCAACTTGGATGTTTGCTCCTTCTTTAAATATATTTCTTAAACTTGGGAAATAATAAAAAAATCTTAAAAAGATGTGCCCACTGTTATCTTTGACTTTTACCAACAACATCTTTCTGGGAACAAAAGTTTGTGAAACCTTTTCTATTTCCCCCCTTATTACAAAGTCATTTTCAGGAGTTAAGTCAGCTATTTGTTCCAGCTTAGTTCTATCTAAATAATCAATTGGAAAATGAAACAGTAAGTCTTCAAGGTTTCTAATACCAAGTTTTATTAAAGAATTTGAAAGTTTTTCACCAACCCCTTTTAATGAAGATATAGGTAAAGAAGTTGCATTTATTTTATTTCCTTCCGACATTTGCTACTTATTATTATGTTTATATTTATATAATAGTGGAGAAAATTTTAATTATTTAAAATGTTTGATATATGAAAAGCATGACAGGCTTTAGTGTTGAAACACTTACTAAAGACAAAATTGAATATAAATGTATTCTAAAATCACTTAATAGTAGGTTTTTAGAGGTTTCAATTAAACTCCCAGCAGAGCTTAAAGAGAATGAGGGTTGGGTGCGAGAAAAAATAAATAGTAAGTTTTCTAGGGGAAAGATTGAGATTGAGCTTATCAGCTCAAACAAACAGACAGAGAACCTATCTTTAGATAAAAGTTTTATTAAGCTCATAAAGAAAAGTGAATTAGATTTGAAATCGAAAGGTGTTAATGTTGGCCCTTCTTCTTTAGCCCAATTAATAAAAATTCAAGATTTTTCCTCGAGACAAATTTCTGAAAGCCCATCTGGATTAAAAGATCTTGTTTCAAAAGCAATTTTCAATTTAAAAGTTACAAGAGACAAAGAAGGAAAAAATATTAAAAAAGATTTAGTAAAGCTTATCGGGGAGATGGAAAAGATTATTAAAAGGGTAAAGAAATTAGAAAAAGTTAATTCAAAACAAATTTTTAAAAAATTTAAACAATACAGAAAAGAGTTAAATGCAGAGGGGAAAGAGATTAATTTTTCAGAGGTTTTTTCAAATATTAACAAATCGGATATTAATGAGGAAGTTGTTAGATTTGTTTCACATTTAGATTTAGTTAAAGAATTAATTCATTTGAAACAACCAATTGGTAAAAAATTAGATTTCTACACTCAAGAGTTATTGAGAGAGGCAAACACTATGTCATCAAAAGCATTAATTGCCGATATTAAAAACGAGTCTGTTGAGCTTAAAAGTTATATTGAAAGAGTTAAAGAGCACGCACAAAATGTTGAGTGATAAGCAAGATCAGCTCTTCATAATTACCGCTCCATCAGGAGCTGGAAAAACTAGTTTAATTAAAAACATTTTAAGCCATGCAGAAACTAATGGATATAAAGTTCATTTAACACTCTCACATACAACCAGAACACCAAGGGAAGGAGAAATAGATGGTGTTGATTATTGTTTTATTGACGAGGAAACATTTAAAGAAAACATAAATAATGAGATATACGTTGAATATGCAATGGTTCATGGAAATTTATATGGCACACCAAAAGACTCAATTGATTCTTTTTTAGAAGATGATTTTATTGTGATAATGGAAATAGATTGGCAAGGAGCTTTAAATATTTTAAAAGCGTATCCAAAGGCTGAAAGTGTTTTTATATCACCTCCATCTATAGAGGATTTAAGACAGAGACTTCTTGATAGAGGATTAGATTCAGAAGACGTAATAAATCAAAGAGTCAGTGGAGCTGAAAAAGAAATTTTGCAAAAAACAAAATTCAAACATGAAATTATTAACTTTTCCCTTGACACAGCTACTAAAAAGCTTATAAATATCATCTTCAGAGAAAACCATGGCTAGAGTTACAGTAGAAGATTGTTTAAAACAAGTTGAAAGCAGATTCGAACTTGTTCTCAAAGCTGCGCAAAGAGCGCGAGATCTTATTTCAACAAGTTCTGAACCTTTGGTAGATCCTGAAGAAGATAAACCTACTATCATTGCATTAAGAGAGATTGAAGAGGGGTTGCTAGATGAGGAGAATATTTCTTCTGAAGACGTTAGTGACACTGAAGCTGAAATTCTTGATAATGAAAATGATGAGTAGGAGTTTTATTTGCTTGAGTCTTTAAATATCTTTAAAAAACCTAAAACCTCAAAGCTTAGCTATGAGTTAGACGACTTATCCAAAAAATATCTAGCAACAAGCGCAAGAAAAAATATACAAAAGGCAGTTGATTTTGCTGATAAGGCTCATGACGGCCAATTCAGGAAAAGTGGAGAGCCATTCCTCATACATCCTATAAATGTTGGAATAATTCTAGCAGGATTAAAAATGGATGGAGATACCATTGTTGCAGGCCTTCTTCATGATGTTGTAGAAGACTGCGAAATATCTCTGAAAGAAGTAAAAAAATTATTTGGCAAAAATGTAAGCAATTTAGTGAATGGAGTTACAAAGCTCCTTCAGTTAGATGAAAAATTAATTGATCAAGGACAAGCAGAATATTTTCAAAAAATGGCTTTAGCTACAGCAGAAGATGTAAGAGTAGTAATAATCAAATTGGCAGATAGATTGCATAACTTAAAAACAATCGAGCACTTACCTAGAGATAAACAAATAAAAAAATCAAAAGAGACTTTAGAGCTTTATGCACCCCTAGCTCATCAGATTGGAATGCATAAAATGGCTACAGATCTTGAAGATATATCTTTTAAAACCTTACATCCTATTAGGTATCAATTAATAAAAGATGCGCTGAAGAAAAATGATCTAAGTAGAAAAAGTATGATTTCAAAAGTCAAGAAAGTTTTAAAGACAAAATTTCGTGAAAATAATATAGATGTCAAAATTACAGGAAGAGAAAAAAGAATTTTTAGCATATACCAAAAAATGAAAGCTAAAAAGACATCTTTCTCAGATATTTATGATGTTTTTGCTTTTAGAGTCGTTGTGAAAAACGCTGGAGATTGTTACAGATCATTAGGCCTTATACATAGTATTTTTACTCCACTAGTTGGGAGATTCAAAGATTATGTTGCGGTGCCAAAAGCTAATGGATATCAAGCATTACATACTGTAGTGATGACTTTCGATGGTGTTCCTATGGAAGTTCAAATTCAAAGTTCAGCAATGGAAACTTTCGCAAACTATGGAATAGCTTCACATGGGCTCTATAAAACTAATGTTAGTGATGATTTGATACAGGCAAAATCTAGACAGTTAGTTCAAAGATTAACAGAAATGTCTAAGAGTAGTTCTTCATCTCAAGAATTTTTACAAAATCTAAAAACTGATCTAAAAGGGAAAGAGGTTTATGTCTTTTCTCCAAATGGGAGAATCTTTTCCCTAAATCAGGGCGCAACTCCAATCGATTTTGCTTATGCTATACACAATGAGCTAGGAAATTACTGCTTATCATGTGAAATAGATAAAAAACTATCACCTGTTACAACAATCCTTGAAAGTGGACAAACAATTGAGATTATCAAAGGTAAGAAGAAGACGGTCAATCCTGATTGGCTTAACTATGTAGTTACTCCAAAAGCAATTCATTCGATAAAAAGACAGTTAAAAAATATGCGGCTAGCTGATCTAAGAGTTCTTGGGAAAGATTTGCTAGAAAATTCATTGGAAGACGCTGGGATAGAATTAAAAGAATATCCTGATGAAAATCTAAAAGGAGTTTTTAAGCTCTTAGGAGTAAGAAACCTTAACCAACTCTTGGTTGATATTGGTTCAGGAAAAAGAACAAGTAATATTGTTTTGCAAAGTTTTGCAGAGGGTTTAAGAGGATTTAAAAGGCAAGCAGAAATTACATCAAAAATAAAAATAGGTTCCTCAAAAAAATACGGCGCTATAAGCTTCCCAGAATGTTGCTATCCAGTCTCAGGAGACCCATGCCTAGCCGTACATAATGAATTAGGAATATCTGTTCATCGAAACGGATGCAAAAATTTAAAATTTCTTATTAACAAACAAGGAAGCTGTTCAGATGTTATTTGGGAACAAGATCCTGATGCAGAATTTACATCAACGCTCAAACTTACTCTCAGAAATGAACCAGGAGTGCTTGCAGAGATTTCAAAAATTATTTCACAAAATGATTCAAATATTCAAGGTGTTGCTACACAACAATTAGATGAGAACTTTATTGAACTTAACATAAAATATACAGTTAAAAATACTAAACATCTCAGCAAAATTACAAATCTATTGAGAAAAAACAAAACTGTCACTGAAGTAAAGAGAAGAATGGCATGAATAAATTAACAACAGTTGAAAAGCTTGATAAAAAACAAATTGAGGATTTTTTTTCTGAGGCTTTAAACATTGAAAAAACTTGGCCTAATTTAAAAAAAGTTGGAGAAAACAAAACAATTTGTCTCTTTTTTTGGGAGCCTAGCACCAGAACAAAACTTTCCTTTGAACATGCAGCTAAAGCTTTAGGTTTTAATGTTTTAGATTTTTCACCATCTCTTTCATCAGTTCAAAAAGGGGAGTCATTGGAAGATACATTAAATACATTAATATCATTAAAGATTGATGGGCTTGTGATGAGACACCCAGAAAATAAAATATCGGAACAAATAGCAAAATTATTGCCAAAAGAAGTTCTTTTTATAAATGCTGGAGATGGCAATCATGCGCATCCAACACAGGGACTTCTTGATGCATTTACAATTTCAAAATTAAAGAATATATCTGATTCAAAAGTAGCAATAATAGGAGATGTTAAACATTCCAGAGTTATTCCATCTCTTTTTTCAGGACTTAAAAAAATGGACTGCACACAAATAGAATTTTTCGGTCCAAAAGAATTAATACCATCAAATTTTACTCCTCAGAAAAATGATATTACTGAAAATTGTCTTGAGGGCTTTGACTTTCTTTATGTGCTTAGAATTCAAAATGAAAGATTTCTCGAAGACGAAAATTTAGACTTACAAAATTACATAAAAAATTATCAAGTTAATGATAAGTTTCTTGAATTTACTAAATTCGATGGAAAGATTATGCATCCTGGCCCTGTAAATCTTGATTATGAAATAACAAAATCAGTTTCTAATTCAAATAATTCTATTATTTTGGATCAAGTTGAAAATGGTCTTTACCTTAGAGCAGGAATCTTATCTCTTTTGATTGATTAGTCTCTCAGTAGTATCAACAATAGCTATTGTTGCTTGATCAAACTCTAAATTTACATAGTTGTCGTAAATAAGCTCATCAAGATTTGTTGTCTTTAATGTTTCAGGAATAAGATGAACATAAAAAGTATTTTTTATAACCTTTCCTATTGTAATGCTGGCACCGTTAACAGAAATGTAACCTTTTTCAGTTAAATATTTTATCCATTTTTCATCTATTTCAACAAGAATATTTTTAGATTCTCCAACTAACTCTACTTCAACTATCCTGCCTCTAGTGTGAATATGTCCTGAAACAAAATGTCCGCCAACAGTATCACCGAATTTAAGAGATTTTTCTAAATTTACCTTTGTGCCTTGCTTATAACTTCCTAAAGTAGTCCTATTTATTGTTTCTTCAACTGCTTCAAACTCACAGTATTCATTATTTTTTTTAACTAAAGATAGGCAAACCCCATCGACTGACACACTTTGCCCTATAGCAATATCTTCAAGATAGTCACCATGTGTTTCAATTCTTATTGTTTTAATGTGGTTTTTATCCTTAATCGATTCAATCTTTCCAACAGTTTGAACTATTCCACTAAACATCATTACCTCTATAGTTCTCTCTGTATTCTTTCATTTTTTTTGCATTTTCTTTACTAATCAATTCATCTGCTTCCAATAAGTCATCCAAAGATATAATCTGAAAAATATTTATTCCTTTAAGCTCCAATTCGCCTGAAGCTGTGTTGTCTGTATTGAGTCCTTTTTCAAGTCTATTAAGGGTTACTAAAGCGCCTACTATCTCCACATCATAGAAGGAGAGAAAATTTACACTCTCACTTATTGCTAGTCCTGATGATAGGACATCGTCAACAATTAAAACCTTGCCTTTTGGTTTTGCTCCAATAAGCATTCCACCCTCTCCATGATCCTTAATCTCCTTTCTATTGAAGCAAACTGGCATTCTTTTTTTCTCACTCATTTTATTTGCTAGTAGAGTAGCTAAAAAAATACCCTTATATGCAGGCCCAAAAATCATGTCAAATTTAAGGCCATCTTCTTTAACCTTTGCCTTTAAACAATCAGCTAATATTGATAATTCTCCGTATTCAATTAATGATGCTGCATTAAAAAAGTACGGACTTTGTCTTCCAGATTTGAGCGTAAAATCCCCGAATTTCAGTGCTTTTGCTTTTAATGACAGTTCGATGAATTTCTTCTGATATTTTTTCACTTATCCTCTATGATCTCCCTTTGAAGGGAAATAAGATCTTTTATCCCATTTTCAGCTAAATTTATCAAAGTACTAAATTCTTCTTTAGAGAATGGTTTTTCTTCAGCAGTTCCTTGAACTTCGATTAAATCAAGATTTTCATTCATGACAATATTAATATCTGAATCTGCACTACTATCTTCCTCATAGTTTAAGTCTAGAAGGCAGGTTTTGTTATTTACTCCAACACTTACTGCTGCAACTAAATTATTTATTGCGTCTTCCATATTTATTTTTTTAAGAGCAAGACATAATGCAACGGTACCACCAGTTATAGAAGCAGTTCTAGTGCCACCATCTGCCTGAATAACGTCACAATCTACAGTTATTGTGTAGCCTGTAAGCTTTTTTAAATCTACTACTTGCCTCAGAGATCTGCCTATAAGTCTTTGTATTTCAAGAGTCCTTCCAGACTGCTTGCCTCTCTGTGCTTCTCTATTCATTCTTTCATTAGTTGATCTTGGTAACATCCCGTATTCAGCAGTAACCCATCCTGTTTTTACATCTGTCATCCATCTAGGAATTGCCTTTTCTATAGTTGCATTACAAATCACATGTGTATTTCCAAATTTAGTCAGAGCAGAACCTTCTGCATGAATATTAAATGTAGGAGTTATGCTTATTTCTCTGAGTTGATCAAAGTTACGTTTATCAGTTCTTTGCATAGGTGTAATAGTTGTTTACTATTATACATCTAAGGAAAAAGTCATGATAAAAAAATTAATTGTACTGCTTACATTAGCTGTTTTATATGGATGTGGTTCCGATGCCCCATCAATTTTTAAATCTGAGATTGAGGGCTCAGCAAAAAATTTTGAAGATGATATTCATGGAACCTATGCTTCCACATATACCCCTCTTAAATCTGAAAATGTAGTAATTAGAAATGCGACTATTTTTGATGGTAATGGGAACAAATTTCTTGACTATGATGTGCATTTTTCTGATGGAAAAATTAAAAATCTTGGACTTGATTTGGAAGTAGAAGGTGCGAGAGAGATTGACGCAACTGGAAAATATGTAACTCCAGGAATCGTTGATAATCATTCACATATGGGTGTCTACCCTGCTCCAGGAGTAAGAACTAGTAGTGATGGTAATGAAGCAACAAATCCAGTAACAGCTGAAGTTTGGGCAGAACATAGTGTTTGGTCTCAAGATCCACAATATAAACTTGCTTTAGCTGGAGGAGTAACTACTTTTCATGTTTTGCCTGGCTCAGCAAATTTATTTGGTGGAAGAGGGGTTACCCTTAAAAATGTTTCCGCAAATACTGTTCCTGATATGAAATTTCCTGATGCACCTCATTCACTTAAAATGGCATGTGGAGAAAACCCCAAAAGAGTTTATAGATCAAGAGGACCATCAACAAGAATGGGAAATGTTGCTGGTTATAGAAAAGCATGGATAGGAGCAGAAAATCATAAAAAACGTTTAGAAAGAGATCCAGAACACAGAGATATAAAAAACGAGACTCTAGTAGGTGTATTAGATGGAAAAATTCTTGTTCATAATCACTGTTACAGAGCTGACGAAATGGCTACTATGATCAATATATCTCAAGAGTTTGGATACAAAGTTTCAACATTTCATCATGGTGTAGAAGCCTATAAAATTGCTGATCTCCTTGCTGATGAGGGAATATGTGCAGCTCTTTGGGCAGATTGGTGGGGGTTTAAACATGAAGCATATGACATGACTATCGCCAACATCGCGATAGTTGATCAGGCTCGAGGTGGTACGGGTTGTGCAATAGTGCACTCAGATAGTGCGAGCGGAATACAAAGACTTAATCAGGAAGCAGCTAAAGCATTAGCGGCAGGAAGAAGAGCAGGATTTGAAATTTCAGAAGCTAGAGCAATGACCTGGCTCACAAAAAACCCTGCGAAATCACTTGGAATTTTAGATAAGACAGGAACTTTGGATTTAGGAAAAGACGCTGATTTAGTAATTTGGGATGGCAATCCATTTAGCGTTTATACAAAAGCCGAGCAAGTATATATCGATGGAGCTTTAACATTCGATAAAGCATCTAACTTCATGCCGCATACAGATTTTGATATTGGTATAAAAGAGTGGGAGGAAAAATAATGAGATTAATAAGATTTTTAATTTTATTTCCGTTTTTTCTTTTTCCTCACGCTGATGACATGTATTTATTAAAAGGAGGAAATGTATTTCTTCCAGACGTAGGGTTTGTAAAAAAAGATATCTTAGTTGATGAGGGTTTAATAATTTCCATTGAGGATGAAATCGATTCAAGTATTTCAGAAAATGTAATAAATTCTGACGGTAAATACATCACACCTGGATTAATTGTTTTTTCTGCATTAGGTTTAATTGAAATAGGAGCTTTACCAGAAACTATTGATATTCGTTCTGAAACATATAATGCTGGGTTTGATCCAAGCGATGCTTTCAATCCCTTTTCACAAGCAATTAGACTAAATAGATCAAAAGGGGTGACGTCAACTGTAAATATACCAAGCGCTTCTGGATATTTTGCTGGATTGTTGTCATATACAAAAATAAACAATGGCCTCAAACAAAAAAAACAAGGACCCCTCGGTTTGCTTACAAGTTATGGCCAGTCATACGACGATTCTAGAGCAGCAAATTTAATGTTTATAGAAGATTTATTTTTCTATGTAAGAAATGGATATGACTCTACGAAAGCAGATCAAATCCAATTTTTTTATGGGACTGATAACGAATATAGATTTACAAAAAGAGATTTAGAAGCAATTCAGAAAGTTATTAATAAAGAGATGCCATTGGTTGTAAGAGTTAACAAAGCTACAGATATTTTAAAAGTTTTGGAAATGGCAAAATCAGAAAATATAAATCTTGTCTTATGGGAAGCAAATGAGGGACATATGGTAGCTGAAGAAATTTCGAAAGCAGAAGTTCCTGTAATTATGGATCCTTTAAATAACATACCAGGGTCATTTGATTCATTAAATGCTACCTATGAAAATGTTTCACGCCTTCATAATGCTGGAGTTAAATTAGCCTTTTATTACGATCAATCATCAGGTGCTCATAATGCATATTTAGCTACACAATCAGCTGGCAATGCAGTTGCATTAGGAGTTAGTTATAATGAGGCACTTGCATCAGTAACATCAAACCCTGCAGAAATTTTTGATATTAAAAATGTTGGAGTTATAGCAATTGGTTATGATGCTGATTTGACTATTTGGGATAATGATCCACTAGAACTTATGACACAAGTGGAAACAGTTTTTATAGACGGTTCAAAACAAGATTTATCTAATAGGTATGATGAATTGACTGAGAGATATACAAAAGAAGAGGAATTACCTAATTCTTATAGATCAAGATAAAAGCTCTTTGGCATAATTGCTGGCTTGGGACATGTCAGCATTAGGATGCAAGTTTTTTAGTTCTTTCATTAAGATACCCATTCCCTGCATACCTTCAAGACCCTTTTCAGCAATAATTTCCTTAATGATTGCCTGAAGTTCCTCACCTTGAACTGCCACAGGCAAATATTCATCGATTATTTTTAATTCATCAGACTCAATTTTTTCAAGGTCTGGTCTGCCTCCTTTTGAATATTGTTCTATTGAATCTTTTCTTTGCTTCGACATTTTCTTAAGAATAGAGATTACATCTTCGTCTTTCACTTCAGATCTGTTATCTACCTCAAATCTTTTAATTTCAGAAGTTATGAGTCTAAGCGTGTCGCGGACAAAAACGTCTTTTGCCAACATTGCTTCTTTTAATTTTGAATTGATTTTATCTTTTAAAGATTCCAAGTTATTTAAGCTTAGAGAAGGAGTCTTTCATAACTCTTTTATAGTTTCTTTTTAGAGCCGCAGCAGCTTTTCTTTTTCTCTCTTCTGTTGGCTTTTCATAGAATTCTCTTTTTCTTATTTCATTAACGACACCTGCTCTTTCGCAAGCTCTTCTGAATTTTCTTAAACCAACATCAAATGATTCAGTTTCTTTAATTTTTATACTTGGCATAATGTAGAGAGTATTTTAAGGGTTATTTGATAAGAATCAACAATGAATATATTAGGCATTGAAACATCGTGCGATGAAACTGCACTTGCTATTTACTCAGAGGAAAATGGACTTGTAGCAAATTCTGTACACTCACAAGTAGATCTATTTAAAGAATATGGTGGTGTTGTGCCTGAAATTGCTGCCAGAGACCATAGTTTAAAGATAATTCCACTTTTAGAAAATCTCTTAAATGAGTCTGGTGAAAAGCTGAAAAATATAGATTTCATTTCATATACCGCTGGGCCAGGGTTAATTGGATCACTTCTAATTGGTGATACTGTAGCAAAGACATTGTCGAAGTTATTAGATGTCGATCTAATTCCTATAAACCATCTGGAGGGTCATATACTTGCTCCATGTATGGAATATAGTGAACTGAAACCACCATATATCTGTCTTTTAGTTTCAGGAGGACATACACAAATTATTGTCTGTGAAAGTTTTGGGACATATAAGGTTATTGGTGAAACAATTGATGATGCATGTGGAGAAGCATTTGATAAAGTAGGTAAATTGCTTGGTTTAGAGTATCCAGGCGGTCCAAAAGTTTCAAAACTTGCTGAAAATGGAGATTCAAAAAGATTTAACTTTCCAAGAGCATTAAAATCTGAAGATAATCTGGATTTTAGCTTTAGTGGTTTAAAAACCTCAGTCTTATATCAACTAGAAGAATTACAAGTTAGTGATTATCCTGATGTAGCCGCATCATTTCAAGAAGCAGTTATAGATATTTTAGCTTTTAAACTTTTTAAAGCATCGAAGCAAACAGGAATAAAAAAAATTATTTGCTCTGGGGGTGTTGCTGCAAACAAAAACCTTAGGCAAGTTTTAAAACAAATTGCAGATGAGGAGGGTATTGAAGTTTTTTATCCAAAATTCGAATATTGCACCGATAACGCAGCAATGATTGCATATGCAGGTTTTATTAGAAAGAAATATAATCTATCAATTGAAAAGAATATTTTTCCTAGGCCAAGATGGGCAGTGGAGGAAATTTAATAACCATGGATAAAATTTACGTAAAAGACTTAGAAGTAATGGGCACAATTGGAATTTTTGATTGGGAGAAAAAAATCAAACAAAAAATTAGCATCTCCTATGAAATAAACCAAGATAACTCAGCTGCTGCTAAAAAAGATGCTATTGAAGCCGCCACTGATTATAAATCTATAACTAAAGCTATTATTTCCTTTGTCGAAGAGAATAAATTTGAACTTGTTGAAACTTTTGCTGAAAAAATAGCAGAGATGGTCATTAAAGAGTATAAAGTTAAATGGATTAAGCTAAGAGTTTCAAAACCTGGTGCATTAAGATTTTCAAAAGATGTCGGAGTGATTATAGAGAGAGACTCTAAATCATATGAATAAGTTTTATGTATTAGTTGGTTCAAATATCAAGCCACAAATAAATATTGAGAAAGGAATCGATTTAATTCATAAATCAAAGATTATTGAAATTGATTCAATGAGCAAAGAGTATCATTCTGATCCGGTTGGAATGGACGGAAATAGCTTTATAAATATGGTGCTCAAATGCAAAACTAAATCATCATTTAGAGATACTCTTTCTGAATTAAAAAAAATAGAGTTACATTGCGGAAGGGTAAGAGATCCCAATAATAAATTTACACCTAGAACTCTAGATTTAGATATTATTGATTGGAACAGTGAAGAAGCGGTAATTGAAGGATATCAAATGCCCGACCCAGATATAAAAAAGCATGATTTTATTAAAATTCCTTATTCAGAGATAAAAGACTAATTTTTTTTATTCGTACTTTCAAAAATCTTATCAGCTGACTTTGCTACAAAACCTTGATAGATTTTGCCATCTTTACCAGGATACCTTTTTGCAAATTCGTAATAACAGCTTGGAAGAATTTGTTTTGAGTTTCCAAAAAATACTGGCATCTCATCTGCAAGTATTGATGATTGCTCAAGAAGCTCCTCTTTTGATCCTTTTATTTCTCCTCCTGATATATTTAATTTGAAATTATTTTTCTTAAGAAGATCGTTTACTTCAATCAAACTGGAGAAATTTTCTAGATGATTAACTGAAATAGTAAAATGATTTGGACAAAAGCCCCAAATATAGAGCCAAGAAGCATATTCTGACTCTTTAGCCAAACTATTATATGTATCTAAATCAATATTCCACTTTCTTCCACCAAGCAAAAGTTCTTCTGGAGATATATCTTTAGTTTTTTCTGAAATTTCAACTACTACGTTTTGCAGTTCATTAGAAAACTCTTCACATAAGAGCTCGGATAAGAATATTTTAGGTCTATTTTCGTCATCATTTTCAAGATGAATTGCCTTAAGTTTTTTAACTTTAAAGTCATAGTCACCTCCATGATAATAACCATACTGTTCAAGAAATTTTGCTTGTCTGTTTATACTGAGATGCTCGGTATTGAAAGTTCTGAAAGCTATGTGATCATTTGTAACTTCTTCATTAAATAATTTTGAGATTTGATTCGCTGATGGAGTATAGCTTGTATACATTTTCCACATTTTGTCTAAGAGTAAATCAATATTCATCAACTTATATTTTTTGCTTTTTCCCAGCCCAAGTTAGCATATTCTATAGCTCTTTTCCCCATTTGTAAGGCAAATTCACTTGCAGCAGTTCCATCTCTTACTCTTCCAAGGATTCCTTGACATATACCAGCTACCTTGAAAAGTGAAAAAATAATATAGAATTCCCAATCACTATCAAGCTGCATTTTTGTTCTGGAAAGATATTTTTTCAGATATTCATCCTCATTTGGTATTCCTAACCCTTTGGCAACATCATTATCAATTTTCCCTATATGCCACAACAGACAATGATATCCAAAGTCAGCAAGAGGATCTCCAATTGTCGAAAGCTCCCAGTCTAAAATCGCAATATTATTGTCGTTATTATCAAAAACCACATTATCTAATCGATAATCTCCATGGACAATGGAAACATATTTTTGTTTAGGAATTCTTTTAGGTAGCCATTCAATTAGTTTATGCATTGAATCAATTTTCTCTGTCTCTGAATCAAAATATTGTTTTGTCCATCTAGAGACTTGACGTTCAATATAATTTCCAGTTTTTCCAAAATCTTCAAGCTCTAAAGTTTTAATATCTTGGATGTGTAAAAGAGATATTCCTTGATTAAGTTGATCAAACACAAGTGACCTTCTTCCCTTATCAATTTCAGATGCAAATGGATCCCAGAAAATATTTCCATCACAAAATTCCATTATGTAAAAAATTGTTCCTATTACTGATTCATCTTCACAAAGATGAATTGTTTTAGGAGTGGGTACTTCAGTGTTTTGAAGTGATGTTAAGACTTTATATTCTCTATCAACAGCATGCGCAGATTTAAGCAGCTTACCTGGTGGCTTTCTTCTTAAAACATATTTGTTATTTTCTGAGGTTAAAAGATATGTTGGGTTAGATTGACCACCCTTAAATTGTTCATAATTTAAAATGTTTCCGATATTAATATCTTTTTTTTCTAAATAAATATTTAAATCTTCAAGATTAAATGCCAGCTTTTCTGATACTTCTTTAGTTCCGGAAAATTGCTCACTCATTCTTATCTTTTGAATCCATCACTAATAGTTGATTTTCTTTAACTAAATTAGAAATTTTTTGTTCTAGTTCAGTTATTTTCCCTTTGAGCGATTTATTTTCTGTTTTTACCTTGAAGTTGAGCTCTATGAGTTTATCTACAAGTTCTGATAAATTTTTGATTTTTTCATGCATAATATTACGTGCTCATGGATGATTTTAACAATAAAACATACGTAAAAAGAAGAAAAGAGATTTCAAAACTTATGGAAAGCAACTCATGCTTTTTAATTAACTCTGCAAATCTCAAATTTAGAAACAATGATTCAAGTTATTTTTTCCGACAAGATAGCAACTTTTATTATTTATCTGGCTTTGTTGAGCCTGATTCTTTAATAATGATAGAAAATAATGGCAAATCAACTCTCTTTTGTAGAGAAAGAAATCTTGAATTAGAAAAATGGGATGGGTTCATGCATGGAGTTGATGGCGCAAAAAAAACCTTTGGATTTGACGAATGTTTTGATATTACAGAAAAAGAAAATTTAATACCGGAAATGATCAAGGGAAAAACAAATCTTTACTGCTTAATTGGTAAAGATAAAAACTTTGATGCATCTGTTAGCTCATGGGTAAATAAGGCAAATAATCTTGAGAGACATCAAGCAAATATTGATATAAAAAATTTCTCAAATGAACTGGGGATGATGAGACTAATAAAGGATGAACATGAGTTAAGTTTGATGAGAAAATCTTGTGAAATTGCTGCAAAAGCACATAAAAAAGCTTTGATGAATATAAAGAAAGGAATGTCAGAATTTGATATAGAGAGTTTATATTTAAATTATTTTAGGGAAGGGGGCTCAAATTTTCCTTCTTACACCCCAATTGTTGCGGGTGGAAGTAATGCATGCATTCTTCATTATATTGAAAACAATAAAACTATTAAGGAATCTGATCTAGTTTTAGTAGATGCTGGTTGTGAATATAATTACTACGCTTCTGACATAACAAGAACATTTCCTATAAGCGGAAAATTTTCAGCAGAGCAAAAAGCAATTTATGAAGTTGTTCTAGAAGCACATAAGAAATCTACTGAAGCTATTGTTGTAGGAAATTCATGTATGAATCCTCAAAAAACCTCAGAAGAAGTAATTTCACAAGGATTGAAGGATCTTGGTTTTTTAAAAGAGCCACTAGAAGAAATTCTTGAAAAGAAATTATTTAGGGAATTTTATTATCATAAAATCGGTCATTGGATTGGACTAGATGTTCATGATGACAGTCCTTATACATACAAAGATGAAGAAATTAAATTTAAAGAAAATATGATTATGACTATTGAGCCAGGCATATATATTAATGAGTCAGCTCCTGTAGATTCAAAGTGGAAAGGTATTGGAATAAGAATTGAAGACGATATTCTAGCAACAAATAAAGGACCTATTAATTTAACTAATGAAGTGCCATCACATTCTGATGAAATAGAAAAATTAATGGCTTAAAAATGCATAAGCAGGTAGTAATAGTAGGTGCTGGAGTAATCGGATGTTTATTAGGGAAAATATTAAAAAATAATAACATCCCATTTAAAATTCTTGAAAGGTCTCCTCAATATCAAAAAAAAGGAGATCGAACTGTAGCATTAACTAAACAATCAATAATCCTTTTAAATAAATTATTTCCTGATATAGATATAAATAAATATTCAACCCCTGTAAGCAAGATGTCTTTATTTCATGAGTCAAAAAAGAACCTGATATTGGAATCTGATGAGATAGATAAGGTCACAAGCATTTGTCTTCTTGACTGGCTAAATAAAAATTTAATTGATGAACTTAAAGACGATATTATTTGGAACAATGAGATTCAAAAAATAGACTTTAAGGAAAATAAAATTGAACTAACTGGGACGAAAAATATTATTGCTGACGTTGTTTTTGCAACTGATGGCAGTAATTCAAAAATTCGTGAATTAATAAATTTTGAAATTGAAAAATGGTTTTATGATCAAAAGGCATATACTTTCTTAATAGAGGCAAATCATAATTCTGAGGCTAAACAATATTTTCTAGAAACAGGTACATTGGCTTTCTTACCAATCAACCTCGATAAAAAGAAATATTATTCAGTAATTTTTTGCACTAATACAAAAGAAAATCCTGAAATTGAACTAAAACAAATTTTTAAGAATTTTCAAATTAAAATCGATTCCAGTAAAATTTCGCTAAGAAATTCAGCAGAATTAAGTCATTCAAGGGCAAAAAAATTATTTAAAGATGGAGTTTTTCTATGCGGCGATGCTGCAAATTCATTTCATCCTATGGCAGGTCAAGGATTGAACCTAGGTATTGGAGACATTATTGAGATTGAGAAAAATCTTAAAAAAATAATAGCTTTAGAAGATGATGCTATAGCAGCTTACTCAAATATTAGAACTCAAAAAAATATCCAGATGACATGGATTATTCAATCATTATATGCAATGTTTTCAAATTCCAGAGGTTTTATGAAAATCTTACTTGATGGTGGAATGAAATTTCTAGATAGTACTCCGAAAATTAAAAATAAAATTATTGAATTTGCTAATAAGAATTAATTTTTTTGTATTTCTTTAATTAGTTCATAAGTTTCATGAACTGGAAGTCCAACTACATTGGTATAACTTCCATTTATTATGGCTATAAATTTTCCTGCAGGTCCATGTATTCCATAACCTCCAGCTTTTTCTAAGCCTTCGTCAGAATAAACATAATCTTTGATCTCTTGTTCAGACATTTCACAGAAAGTCACCTTTGTTTCACAAGTCCTCATAACTGATTTCTCTTTAGTTGAAATCATCACAGATGTAAAAACACTATGTTCCTTTCCTGAAAATTCCTTAAGCATTGCTATATTCTTTTCATGATTTTTTGGTTTCCCATAAATTTTTTTATCGGGGGAAAAAACAAGTGTATCTGCTGTTAAAACTGGATACTCTAAATCATTATCATTTAATAAAGATCTAGCGCTTTGGTTCTTGCCCTTTACGATTAATTTAGAGCATTCAATTGGATTACTTTCAATTATTGAAGATTCATCAAAGTCTTGTTCGACAACTTTATGTTTAATATTAATCAAATCAAGAAGGTCTGTTCTCCTAGCTGACGCGGAAGCAAGAAGTAGCACTATTAGATTTTAAGACCTTTAGTTCTTAGGTCCTTGAGAACAGTATCAATACCATTTTTATCAATTATTCTCATTCCTTTTGCTGAAACAGTTAAGGTAATAAATTTTTTTTCTGACTCAACCCAGAATTTGTGTTTGTGAAGATTTGGTTTAAATAATCTTTTCACACGGTTTTTTGCATGGGAAACATGATTGCCCACCATTGCTTTTTTCCCTGTAACTTGACAAACCTTACTCATAAGAACGCAAATGATAAAATAGTAATCTATTTTATGCAATAATTTACTTTTATCGATGAAGCTCAAATTTAAGATTTTAGACAAAAGAATTGGAACTGAATTTGATATGCCAAAATATCAAACTTCTGGTTCAGCTGGAATGGATTTAATTGCTTGCAATGAGGAAAAGCTTGTACTTAAACCAAATGAGTCAACTGTTATCCAGTCTGGTATTTCAATTTATATAGAGGATCCAGAATTTGCTGGCATAATCATACCAAGATCAGGACTTGGGGCAAAAAAAGGATTAGTTTGTGGAAATCTCATGGGTTTAATTGATTCTGATTACCAAGGGCCTCTTGGAATTTCTTTGTGGAATAGATCTAATGAAAATATTGAGATAACTCCTGGGGATCGTGTAGCTCAGCTAGTTGTTATAAGAGTCAATCAAGTACAACTTGAGCAAGTTGAGGAATTTAGTCTGTCAGATCGAGGTGATAAGGGTTTTGGCAGTACAGGTATTAGCTAGTCTTTTTACCGAATTTCTTCTCAAATCTCTGCACTCTTCCACCAGTATCAACAATTTTCTGCTGACCAGTATAAAAAGGGTGACAATTTGAGCATATCTCAACATTAATATCATTTTTTAATGTCGAATTTAGCTCCATAACATTACCACAGCTACAAGTTGCAGTAATCTTGTTATAGGTTGGGTGAATTTCTTTTTTCATATAAATAAATTGTGATGGAAATAATATCAAATAAATTTTCTATTACAATAAATTGATGAAATTTGTAAAAGTTGCAATTGCTCGCCCTCTTAGAAAAACTTTTACATATAAAAACTTACTCCCCAATGAAAATATTGTTGGAAAGAGAGTTTTCATAGAGTTCCACAGAAAAAAAATTGTTGGTGTAGTTGTTCAAATGTGTAGCAATGTGGATGAAGAATTCGAAATCAAACAAATAATTTCTGTATTAGATGAAACTCCCCTATTCGAGAGCAATTTTTTAAAAAAAATTAAGGATATTTCACAAAAATTCTTTTTTCCGATGGGAGAGCTACTTTCTCTATTTACACCAAACCTTATGAGAAAACCTAAGCATTCAGATGAATTACAAAAATATAAAATTGATGACACAAAGTTTGAAATTACAAATAATTTTTTAAAAAAGCTTACCGATGAGCAGAAATTAGCTGTTAAAAATATTCAAAATTCTAAAAAACAAGAACATCTAATTTTTGGAGTAACTTCTTCAGGTAAAACAGAAGTATATAAACATCTTATTTATGATGAGTTTAAGAAAAATAATTCAGCAATTATTCTGGTTCCAGAAATTTTCTTGGCTCCAAAAATTTATGAGGAATTCAAAGAAAGTTTTGGTGAAAATGTATTTTTGTACCATTCAAATCTTACAGAATTACAAAGATATAAAATTTGGCTTAACTGCCAAAAAAAATCTCCAAAAATCATTGTTGGAACACGATCAGCACTCTTTTTAATGCCAAAAAATACAAATATTATTGTTTTTGATGAGGAGCATGATCAATCATTTAAGCAGCAAGATAAGCTTAGGTATGACGCAAAATCACTTGCTAAAGAGCTTTATCAGAATTCAAAAATAATATATTCCTCTGCAACACCCTCTTTTAAATTATTGCAAAAAGTAAAAGATAAGGAGATTGATGTCTCAAAACTATTTAAAAGAATAGGAGAAACTCCAACACCTGATATTTTTATTGAATCAATTAATAAAACTAAATTAGTAGGTGGAATTTCTGAGACATTAATAAATAAAATAAATTTAAATCATAAAGCTGGGAACCAAACTCTAATTTTAATAAATAGGAGAGGCTATGCCCCGGTATACTTGTGTAATTCTTGTGGATGGATAGCAAAAAGTAATTGCTGTGAGTCGTCCTTAGTCTATCACAGGGAAGAAAAACGACTTAAATGCCATAGGTGTCAGAGCTCATGGGGATTACCAGAGAATTGTCCTGAATGTAATAAAAATGATTTTGAGGTTAAGGGTGTTGGAACTCAACAAGTAGAGTTAAACCTTAAACATACATTCCCAAATATTGATATTTTGCGAATAGATAGTGATTCAGTTTCTGGTAAATTGCGTAGAGAAAGTACTCTTGAAAAAATTGAAGATAAAAATCCGAAAATTTTAATTGGAACTCAACTTTTAGCCAAAGGGCATGACTTTCAAAAAATTTCGCTAATAATAATTCTCAATTTAGATTTTGGCCTTTTTGGTGCAGATGTACATTTACAGGAACAAACTATCCAACTACTGATTCAAGCAGCTGGCAGAGCAGGTAGATCAGGAATCAAGAGTGAAGTTATTTTACAGTCGAGAATCTCACATCATCCTCTCTTTAAAAAAGTTAAAAGTGGTAGCTATGAACTTATTTCTCAAGATATCCTCAGTGAAAGAGAAAAATTAAATTTATTTCCTTTTACTAAACTTATATATCTTAAAGCTGAAGACAGCAACTTGAAAAAGATTAATGAATTTTTAGTTAGGGCAAAAGAAAAGCTTTCGAAAAAAAACGTTGAAGTCTATGGGCCATTTGAAGGACCGGTTAGTAAAGTAGGATACAAATATCGCATGTTTTGTATTATCCAATCAAATAATGATAAAGATTTACACAATTCTGCTTCAGGATTAATTAATGCATTAGATAAAGAAAAAAGAACTATCTCAAATTGGGTGTTAGACGTCGATCCTATTAATGTAACCTGAAATTTCAGAATTATTTGAAGCGATTTTAACAACTCTTTTAGACTTTGAGTTTTCAAATCTTAAATCTATTTCATTTGGGCAATTAAACTTTTCTATTTTTTCCGGCCACTCAATAAATATAGCTCCATGCGATTGAAAATCTAAATCCACCCCAAAATAATCAAATTCATCTGAAGAATTCAACCTATAGAGGTCTGTATGAATTAATTTAATTGATTGCAAATGATACTCTTCAATCAAACCAAAGGTTGGACTTTTTACTTTGCCTTCCCAGCCTAAAGCTTCTAAGCAAAATCTTACAAATGTAGTTTTACCAGCACCTAAATTGCCGTTTAAATAAAAAGCATAGAAAGTCTTATTATTCTGAATAAGATTTGCAAAGTTGAATGCAATTTTTTTTGTCTTTTCTATTTCAGTTATATCTATTAACACTAGAAGAAACTTGGGGATAAGTTTATGAATTCACGACCTATAATATTTTTTTTGACACAGTCTATTATTTGATTGAAATCCATTTGATTTGAGACAAAATCAACATCATCAACATTTAAAACCAATAAAGGAGACTCAGAGTAACTGAAAAAGAACTCAGAGTATGCTGAACATATCTTTTCTAAATACTCTAAATTAATTTTTTCTTCATATTCTTTTCCTCTCATTTTTACTTGGTCAAAAATTCTTTTAGGAGATGCTTGTAAATATATTAAAAGATCTGGTTTAGGATATTTTTCATAAAATTTTGATTTAACTTCTTCAAAAATTTTTAGCTCTTCATTAGAAAGATTTACTTCAGCAAAAAGTGACTCTTTCTGAAAGATAAAATCAGAAATAATATTTCTTTTTAATAAATCTTCAGAAAAGAATTGGTTAATTTGTTGTGATCTTTGCATAACAAAATACATTTGAGTAGAAAAGGCATACTTCTGTTGGTCATTATAGAAAGATCCTAAAAAAGGATTTTCATCCGGTTTTTCAAGACAAAGATCATAATCATATTCTTTGGCAATTTTTTTTGCTAGCGAAGTTTTTCCAACACCTATAGGCCCCTCTATTGCAATATAGTTTGGTAATTTAATTTTTGGCAAATTTTCTTCCTCTTGAATTTAAAAGCTTTATTTTCTTATCATAATTTGCAGTTCTAAACTCTGTCCACCACTCAATATCATTTTTGAGATTCGGTTCAATTGAATGTCTTAGAAGAAAAAAATCAAATGCGGCTCTAAATCTTAAATTATTTGAGAATCTTAATGTCTTTCTTCCAGTCCTTTGAAACCTTGGTTGATGCATCCATACATCCTTTATGAAACTAGTAAATCTTTTTGGCACTGAAGTTATAACTTGTTGTTTTCTTGTGACCTCTGAAATTGATTGATAAAAATTTCTAAAATTTATGTTTTTAGATATATTCGATTTTTTAAAAATTTTCGGCCACAGCAAAAGGGCAAAAATAAAGCCTGGATTAAGTTTCTTCCCAACTTTGTACCTCCTATCTGTTTCTTTAAAAGCAGTTAAAAAAAAGTTCTCAAACTCTTCGTTAACATCTGAGACGTGAGGAAAAAGAATTTCAAACACTTTATATTCATTAAGAATTTTATAGGACATCTCAGCATGCCCAGATAAAAATAATTTCAGAACTTCTTCGTAAATTCTTGCAGGTGAGATTTCATAAAGATGATGTTTTTGTTCAAGAATGATTTTTTTTGCACTTTTTTCGATACTGAAGTTTAATTTTGCTGCAAACCTTATTGCTCTGAGTATTCTTACAGGATCTTCTAAAATTCTTTTTTCAGGATCACCAATGAATGTTACATTCTTATTACCAAGATCTTTAATTCCTCCAAAATAATCAATGATCTCACCTTTAAAAGGGTCATAGTAAAGTGAGTTAATCTTAAAATCTCTTCTTTTGACATCTTCTTCTTGCGTTCCCCAACTATTATCTCTGAGGATTCTCCCTTTTTCATTTACTTCAATTGATCCTTCATTATCTTTAGAGTCAGACCTAAAAGTAGTAGTCTCCACGATTTCATCTGGAAATGTGATGTGAACTAATTTAAACCGACGTCCAATAATTCTTGAGTTTTTAAAAATTTTTCTTATTTGTCCAGGCTCACAATTTGTAACAATATCAAAATCTTTCGGGTCAAGTTTTTGAATTAAGTCTCTAACACCGCCACCAACAATATATGCTTGGAAACCCTTTCTGTGTAATTTTGAAATAATTGATAAGCAGTTTTTTGAAATCAAATTTGTATTCAAATTAAAGTTTTTATGATTAACAACTTCAGGCTTCACAATTCTAGATAATTTTCCTTAAGCTTTATGTATCCGTCTTGCGTAAGTCTTGGACTTCTTTCTTGAACTATTTGAGATGAGGCATAATTCCCAAAATTACAGGACTCATGAAAATCTGCACCAGATATAATTGCATGTAAACAACCACCAGCAAAGATATCACCTGCACCATTCGAATCAATAGCATCTACTTTATATGCCTTTAAATTTGATGATTTGCCATCTTCAAATATTAAGGACTCATTTGCACCATCAGTTACAACAAAATTATGAGCATACTTTGGCAATTCATTCTTAAAATTTTCACCAGTAAGAGCAATTGCTTCATCCTTATTGCAAAATAAATACTTAGCTTGTTTGATTTTTAGGACCTCTAAAAAACGATCTTTAAAAATATTTACTACATTGGGATCTGAAAGGCTTAGAGCAAAATCAATCTTATGATTTGCCATTTTTAAAATCTGCAAAAAAACATCATAGTTTTGATTCGAGGTAAATTGATATCCCTCAGAAAATAAAATTTTTGATTTTGTTAGAGCTACTAAAAAATCCTTACTAAATTGTAAATTTTCAGATGCGCCTAAATAAGTTCCCATTGTTCTTTCACTATTTGGTGAAATTAAAACTAAACATCTACCTGTATTTATTTCATCTAGTCTCAAGGAATTAATAACCTCAATATTATTTTCCTTTAAGTTATCTTCGTACAAATCACCTAATGAATCTCTTCCTAACTGACATATATGTCCACATTTTGAGCCAAAATTAGAAGCTGCTACAAGGCTATTTGTAGTTGATCCGCCGCAAACAATTTCAGGATCCTGATTTCCTAAAAATGACTTTATTTCTTGTTGTTCGGAGTAGCTTATTTGTTTGAACTGATTAAAATTTAAATTTGTTTTTCTAACTAAATCCTCTTCGATATAAAAAGTTTCATCAACAAGAGCATTACCTACACCAAGAATATCTAAATTATCCATTATTCAGATTTTTGAAAACATTAGAGGATAGCTTAACAGTTTTCATTAATTGTTCTTGTGTATGTTCAGTAGATAAAAAACAACTTTCAAAAGCTGAAGGGGGCAAATATACATTTTGTTCTAACATAAGTCGGAAAAATTTATTAAACATGCTTATATTTGTATCAGATACTTCTTGGAAATTTTTTGGTAGTTTGTTTGAAAAGAAGAAGCCAAACATACCTCCTCTAATGTTATAGCAAAATGGAATACCATTTTTTTCTGCCTCTTCTTTAAGACCTTTTAAGAAGATCTCACCTTTTCTTTCTAATTCACTAAACATTTTTTTATTTTTTAGTTGTTTTAGCAGAGCTGATCCAGCACTTACTGCAACTGGGTTACCAGATAATGTACCTGCTTGATAGACAGGTCCATCGGGAGAAATATTATTCATTATTTTGGCTTTTCCTCCATATACTCCAACTGGTAATCCTCCTCCAACTATTTTTCCAAGTGCAGTTAAATCTGGTTTTATATTAAAAAGCTCTTGAACTCCACCTCTAGCGACTCTAAAACCTGTCATTACTTCATCAAAGATTAAAATTGATTTATTTTTGGTGCATAGACTTCTTAAAGTTTTAAGAAAATTTTCATCTGGTTCAATAAATCCCATGTTTCCAGCAATTGGTTCAACTATCACTGCTGCAATATCTTCTCCAAATTTTGTAAAAGCCTTCTTGAGTTCAGAAGCATTATTGTATTCAAGTGTAATTGTTAATTTAGAGAGTTCATCCGGGATTCCTGGCGAATCTGGCACACCAAGTGTTGCAGCACCTGATCCAGCTTTTACTAATAAGGAATCCACATGCCCATGGTAGCAACCAATGAATTTAATTATTTTTTTTCTACCAGTTGTACCTCTCGCTAATCTTATACAGCTCATAGTAGCTTCCGTACCCGAATTAACCATACGAAGTTTTTCTATGCTGGGGATATAACTCTTTATTATTTTTGCAATTTCTAATTCATTTTTTGTTGGGGCACCAAAACTAATTGCTTTGGAAGCTTGTTTTTTTATAGCATTTACAATTGCTTTATTTGAATGTCCTAGGACCATTGGCCCCCAAGAGCCAACAAAGTCTAAATATTTGTTGCCATCTTCATCATAAAGATAGCACCCTCTGGATTTTTTAAAAAAAATAGGCGTTCCACCAACACTTTTAAAAGCTCTTACAGGAGAGTTTACGCCTCCCGCAATATGTTCTTTAGATTTTTTGAATAGTTCCTTAGAGTTTTTAGTTTTCATTCCAAATTTCTAATAATTCTTTACTTCTTTCCTTAATATCTGATTTATCTGAGTAAATCCCTTCACAAATTGCAGCCATTTGAAAACCACCTTTCTTAATTTGAGAGAGATTTGTGTTATTGATTCCTCCAATAGCAATATTTATTGAGTTTTCATCCATATTTTCTGATACATATTTTAAATCAATCTCACCTCTTTCACTCCTTTTTGTTTGTGAGTAAAAAGCAGGACCAAAAGAATAATAAGAGAAGATATTATTTGAATCGTTTTTTTGAGCTGAAATATTTGACTTACAGCTAAGGCCGGTGAATTGGATATTTTCACTGGTAAGCAGAAAACTTAAATCTTCAAGGTCTGGCCCTATATGTAATCCTGTACCTAAATATTCTGCAAGCAAGTAGTCATTATTGATAATGAAGCAGGCATTATTATCTAAGCATATTTTTTTTAATTTTGTGGCAGTTTTTAATCGCTCATCAAAATTTATACAATCATCAAAGCGGTATTGTATGATTTCAATGCCAGATGACAGCGTGTCTTCTACAGCATTTAAAAGCTCATCGGCTCTAAGCGATGTAGGGGTTATTGCGTATATACCAGATTGAATATTTTTTAACATTTTCAACTAATCTCTTGTGCAAACTTTTTAACCTGATTCCAGTTTGTAAACTCATAACTTTCATTCATATTTGTAGGGCCACTCGTAATCCACATAATAAATCTAATCATGTACTTATCGAAGGCATTGTATTTTGGATAATCAATTCTGCCTGCAAATACCTCAATTTTTTTTGGTCTCCACTTAGATTTACGTAAAAATTTTGTAATGTAAGGATTTGTGTTTGCGGTATTCTTATCTTCCTTTCTTGCGACTGCATTCACACTGAAAAATGCATTATCTTTTTCATCAAGAAGGTCCTTATTTTGATCAACAAACTCGTAAAGATTTTTTCGATGGTCTCCATACCTTATGCTAGCTCCTATAACTATATAATCACTCTGTTTAATTAAGTCTTTACTAACTTCTGAAATGCATTTTTTGGTTACACTTCTTTTTTCTCCAATCAGAGAGGATATTTTGTCAAGAATTTTGACTGTGTGACCATCAACGCTAGAGTGTATTAAAAGTATTTTTTTTGACATGTCTTCCTGAATTATAGTTCATTAACATTTTTTGTTAGAATTGTGCTGAGTTAATATTAATTTATGGAAGTAAAATCAAATAAAGCAACACCATTTGCACTATCAGACAGTGCTAAGAAGAAAATCTTAAGCCTTCAATTAAATGAAGATAAGAAACTCTTCAGAGTTTATGTTACTGGTGGAGGTTGTTCGGGATTTCAATACGGTTTTAAATTTGATGATTTAGATAAGGATGAAGATCACATCTTAAAATTTGATAATGAGCTTTCAATTCTTCTTGATGAGCTTTCATATCCATATATTGCTGGCTCTGTAGTTGATTACAAAGAAGACTTAATGGGTGCGAAATTTACTGTGGAAAATCCAAACGCTAAGTCAACCTGTGGATGTGGGGCATCTTTCTCTATTTAGGAAAAAAAATTTCAGATCTTTTCTTATAAGCTAAGTAGGCAAAACCAGCTGATTCAACATATTTTGAAGGCACTCCAAAATCATCTGTTGTATGCAACTTCTTTTCAATTTTCTGTTCTATTCTTTCCATAAGAAAACTGTTTAAAGTTCCTCCACCATGAAAGATTACTTTTTCAGGCCTTTCACAAAATACAAAGAATTTAAATATCATTTCAGCAGTTACTTCTGTGAGTGTTCTAAAGAGATCGTTTGAAGGTAATTTCTTAAAACTTTCAAAATTTTTAAAAAAATATTCTGTGTAGACTTTTAGGTCATCTGCCCTGGGATAGATATTTTCAGGAAAATTATTGATCAATTCCTCAAATAATTTTTTGTTAATCTTTCCTCTTGATGCAATTTTACCGTCTTTATCGAAATCAATATTTACAATTTTAGATGCTGCATAATCTAATAGACAATTTCCCGGCCCTATATCTGAAGCAATATTAATACCTGTATCTGAAAGATGTGTGCCATTTGCAATTCCACCAATATTGATAATAAGCTTGGACTCAGAACCCTCTGAAAATAAAAACTCATGAAAAGCAGGTATTAATGGTGCTCCTTTTCCACCATTTTTGATATCCCAATTCCTAAAATCTGAATAAACTTTTATTCCAGTAGAGTCTGCAATTAACTGTGGGTTTCCGGCTTGTATGCTTTCTGAATCTGTATGTTTAATTGTTTGTCCACTGAAAGCAATCCCACTTGGGGTATGTTTAACTTGTTCAAGTATTTTCTTAACAAGTTCAATCGATTTATTTGTTATTTCCTCATTTATTAATTCAGTACTTTGAAAATTTTTGTACTGTTTTGAAAAATTTATGCTTTGCAAATGATGAAATTTGAACGATTTTTTACTTTCTTCAAAAACATAGAGCCCACCATCTAAAGCATCCTTGCTTGTGCCAGACATTATTCCAATGAAGGCTGAATTATTTCCCATTAGATTGATGAAAGATTATTTATTAAACCTATTCTCTCCTTAGTTACTTTATTAAATACAGCTTTATTATATTGGTTTATAGGTTGAGCATCGGGCATAGATACATTTACTGGATTAGTATGTTTCCCATTAATTCGAAATTCATAATGTAAATGTGGTCCAGTTGCTAATCCAGTAGAACCTACATAACCAATTACTTGTCCTTGCTTCACTCTCGATCCAACTTTAATACTTCTTTCAAAATTATTTAAATGTGCATATCTTGTTAAATATTTATTGAAGTGTTTTACATCAATAATATTTCCATATGAGTTTGAAAAGTTTGCTCTGACTACAATCCCATCTCCTGTAACTTTTACTGGAGTCCCAGTTTTTCCTCTGTAATCTGTCCCAGTGTGTGGTCTTATAGTATTCAAGATTGGATGTTTCCTTTTTAAATTGTAAGGCGATGTAATAGCGGCAAATTCAATAGGAGTTTTCAAGAAAGATTTCTTTACACTTTCACCATCCGCAGAGAAGTAGTCTTTTACCCCTTGTTGGGAAAATCTAAAAACAGAGAATTCTTTTCCATTATTTATAAATGTCGCAGCTAAAATGTCTGAATTCCCAAGAAGCCTTCCCTCAAGATAAAATTCTGTATATAAAACCTTAACTTTGTCACCAACCCTTACATCAAATACAAAATCTATATCCCATCCAAAAACTATCATTAATTCATCAATAATATTATTTGGAACCTCAGCTTTTAAAGCAGATTCATACAATGATCGTTCTATTTTGTATTCTTTAAAAGCAACGTAAGAATTGAGGTTTGTTAATTTTTTTAATTTAAATCTATCTCCAGAAATCTCTATTAGATCTACTGCGGATTTTCCATCAAATTTTTTCAAGAATATTTTTTTACCGATATTTGAAAATATTATTTCATTGCCTGGCAAAAGAGTTTTAAAAGAATTTAAGTTCTCATCGTTTACGATTTTATTTATTAGCAAGGGATTAATTTTTAATTGTTTTAAAAGTGAGTAAAGAGTGTCTCCCTTTTTAATTTTATAAGTTGTCTCGTCAGTAGAACCTATTTGAATCGGCTTTGTATCATCCTTGAAAGTTATACTCTTACTTTGGTGGGTAACAATTTTGTTTTCAAAAATGTTGTTTGCTTTGAACATAAAAAAAACAATTGCTGCCAAAATTAGAAACAAAGCAAACTTTAAGCGATAATCAATATTCATGATGTTGATATTATATATAAAGCACTATGAATAATTACAAAGAACAACTTCAAATTATTAAACAAGGCATCGATGAGATTATTGGTGAAAAAGAATTAATAGCAAAATTAAAGAAAGGAAAAAAACTTAATATTAAAGTTGGCTTTGATCCCACCGCACCTGATTTGCATTTGGGACATACTGTAATTCTTAGAAAAATGAGGCAATTTCAAGACCTCGGTCATAATGTGGTTTTTTTAATTGGTGATTTTACTGGAAAAATTGGCGATCCAAGTGGTAAGAATAAAACTAGACCTCCATTATCAGAAAAAGAAATAAAAAATAATGCAGAAACTTATAAATCTCAGGTATTTAAAGTTTTAGATGATAAAAAAACAATTGTTGATTTTAATTCACGTTGGGGTAATAAACTCACTGCTACTGAGATGATAACTCTCGCAGCACAATCAACTGTTGCAAGGATGATTGAGAGAGATGACTTTTCAAAACGTTATAAAAATAATCAGCCAATATCAATACATGAATTTCTTTACCCTCTAATGCAAGGATACGATTCTGTTTTTTTAAAAACTGATGTAGAACTAGGTGGAACTGATCAAAAATTTAATCTTTTAGTAGGAAGAGACTTACAAAAAAATGCACAACAAGAGCCTCAAACTGTAATTACCTTACCCTTGCTTGAGGGCTTAGATGGAGTAAAGAAAATGTCAAAAAGTGAAGATAATTACATTGGTATTACTGAAGATCCTGATGAAATTTTTGGTAAAACAATGTCAATTCCAGATGAAATAATGTTTAAGTGGTTTGACCTCCTTAGCTTAAAACCTTTAGATGAAATATCTGCTTTAAAAAAAGCAATCTCTAAAGGCGATAATCCAAGAGACATAAAAATTCTTCTTGCTCTTGAACTTACAGAGAGATTTTCAAATGAAGACAGTGCCCAGAATGCAAAGGAAAACTTTTTAAAGAAATTTTCAAAAAATGAAATACCAGATAATATTCCAGAGAAAATTCTTAAGACTAAAGAGGCTATTCCACTAGCAAATATTCTCAAAGATATTGATATGGTATCAAGCACATCTGAGGCTTTAAGATTGATAAATCAAGGAGCAGTAAAAATTGATCAGAAGAAAATTGAATCAAAAGATTATGATTTTGGTTTAGATGAAAAAAAATTAGTTCAAATAGGAAAGAAAAAATTTATATATTTAACGTTAAAAAACCATTGATATGAGTAGCAAAGATTTTGACTTAATTGTCTTTGGGGCAACCAGTTTTACAGGAAAGCTAGTTGTGGAGTATTTAGATAATAATTACAAGGATAATATAAGCTGGGCTTTAGCAGGTAGAAATAAAGAAAAACTTGAAGCAGTTAAAGAACAGTTATCCTGCGATGCACCAATATTAATTATTGATTCAGAATCACAAAATGATATTCAAAATGCTTTATCTAAAACTAAATTAGTTATTACAACTGTTGGACCCTACCAGTTGTATGGAAATTTATTAATTGAAATGTGCGCTAAACTCGGAGTGGATTATGTCGATCTATGTGGTGAGCCTGGATGGATGTATGAAATGCAGAAATTTATTCCTGAAACTAAAAAAAGTGGTTCAAGAATAGTGCACAGCTGCGGCTATGATTCCATTCCATCCGATTTAGGCGTTTTTTACATGCAAAATCTAGCTCAAGAAAAGTTTGGTGTGAGCTTGAAAGAGATCAAATGTAGGGTTGTATCTCTTAAAGGAGAATTTTCAGGAGGTACATTAGCTTCTTTAAAAGCGACAATGTCTAAATTGAAGACAAATCCTGATTTATTTCAAGTATTGATAAATCCTTTTGCATTATGTGAGGGATTTAAAGGCGCTGATCAGCCGCATGGAAATAAACCCTACTTTGATGAGATTACTAAAGAATGGGTCGCTCCTTTTTTTATGGCTCCCATAAATACTAAAAATGTTCATAGATCAAATTTAATGTTGAATTTCCCATATGGCGAAGAGTTTATTTATGAAGAAATGATTCCAGCAGGCAAGGGTGATGAAGGTGAAAAAGTTGCTAAAGCTATAGCCTCACATAATCCACTTGGTAATGCGCCAAAGCCTGGAGAGGGACCTTCAAAAGAAGTAAGAGATGCAGGATATTATGAGATGTTATTTCTAGGCCTTAAAGATAATGAAATTAAATTAAAAGTATCAGTCAAAGGTCAGGGCGATCCTGGTTATTCTTCTACTTCAAAAATGATAACGGAATCAGCACTTTGTTTATTAAATGATTGTTCAAATCTTGAGGGAGGCATATATACGACTGCACCAGCATTTGGTGCTAAATTGATTGAGAGGTTAGAAGCTAAAAATGTGATGACTTTTACTGAAGTCGACTAAATATTATTTATTCAGTTTCTTGCTGCTCTGCTTCCTCAAATTTACAAACCATTTGAGCAACAACTTCACCTTCAACTGCAAGATTTAGTTTCGCCCTTCCTTCCATATCTCCTGTAACAATACATTTTTCAATTGTCTCTTGAACAATCTGTCTGACGATATCTGTTAATTGTTCAACAGTTATGTCACTGATCTTTGTATCTTTTGCTTCATCTGCAGGAACATAGAATGAAAACAAAGAAAGTAAAATTAAAATTATTTTTTTCATAACTCTTAAATATTATTAAAAAATAATAATTAAAGCCCTTAAATTGGTAAATACACTACCGTATTTGTTGAGAGAATCATTATAAAAATTAGACACGTAACTATAGGGCCAAGCAAAGATCTACCAGTCATGTAAAAAAAGATCCTATTGAAATAAGGCAAAATAAACATTATCGGAACGATACCAAATAATAAATTTACACTTAGCCAATTTGTAGTCCAAAAAACTTCGCCTGTGAAACCATAAGTAATATATTGAATAACTATTATTAGAATTAATCCGGCAGAATTAGCAAATCCTGCAATTAACCTTGATAGCCATTCCGGCTGATTTTTAAATCTCATACCACCATTTACTCTTAAAGAATTTGAAAAGAAAAAGACAAAAAAGAAAGGGAAGTACATTGCTAAGACCAAAAGCATTTCAGGTTGAAAAATCCTTACACCCATAAACCAAAATCTATAATCAATGTGAAACAAGAAGTAAATTAAAAAGAGTAAAAAGAAATACACAATAAAAATTATTAAGCCCAGTAAGATGGTTTTGTATATGTCCTTGAAAGAGAGCTTTAAGCCCCATGAATTAATTTTTACTCCGTGTTTCTTTCCAAAAAAATAATACGTAACAAAGAAAAGGAATATTCCAATTGAGCCATTCAAGAGCGCCCAGAGCATAACTGAGTTATTCATTCTTTGTGGAAAAAACCAAGTAAGTTGTCTTGTGGCAGCTTCCGGAAAAAGTGTTTTTGCGACCTCAACAAGAGGAATAAAAGTCACACATGCTATTCCAGCACTTACAAAAAAGACTGACCAAAATATAGTTTTTCCTACTCTATTTTGAACTGGCAAAGCTTCAGGTATAGGTTTAACAAGTGTCTTAAAGAAATTAATTTTCAATAGTGTTCTTGTTAATGGAATTAAAAGCCAAAATGAGATGATCATATTTAATAAAGTAAAGAACTCTTTCCATTGCCAGATTTGATCATAGGTATCAAGTTTTATTGGAGTACCAAATACAGTTTCAAAATAGGCTAATTGGTTAGCAGTTGCTTCTGCATTGTAGGGTTGAAATGGATGAAGTAATTCTTCATTAAAAATTACTCTGAGTGTATTTGACTCCAAGTCACCATAATATTTCCCTAATTCAACTTCAGAAATGTGCTCTTCTTTCTTTAAACCGCTGTTAACTGTACGTAAAGATTCTGGAGCAATTTTCATATTTGCCGCATCCCAATTTTTTAACTCATTCCTAAATGAGCCCTCATCATATAATGCGTAACTGACCCCAACATTTGATCTAACATCTTTTAGGACATCATCTCGAAGTGTTAAAACATAGCCGGAAACGTAAACAGAATGCAGAAGGCTTTTCTTATTTTGTTCGTCTGCTTTCTTTCCAAAATAATTTGCACCTCTAATTGCTGCATTCCCTCCCATAGAGTGTCCAGTTGAGCCTAAAAGTTCTTTATTAATGTAATTAAAGTCAGAGCTTTCATTCACATGTTCTATTAAAGCGAACATACCATAGCCTTGTGTTGTTGCTGCAATCCTGCTTCTTGAGGAGCTTGATAGTCCTTGTGCATATGGATCTATTAAACCCACAACATAACCTCTTCGAGAAAGCTCTATAGCAATATTAGAAAGCGCCTCTTTTGATCTCTGAAAGCCAGGAATAATTGCTATAAAAGGAACCCTATTTGTTTCTGAGGCAATCTTAGGTTTATATAAATCATAATAAATATACTGGCCATCCCCTGTATCAAGTTTTTCTAGCGTTATTTCTGTTTTGCCGAAGTTAAACTGTATAAGTGATGCAAGAAAGGAGCATACAAAAAGAATTGTAAATCCTGCTCTTAGACTCATGATTTTAAAGTTTGGGATATTTATCTATATCTGAAATATCTTCTAATTTTGAGGGAAGTTTATTGAATGATTTTCTTGCCTCGACTATTTTTTCAGCTTTTTGCCCCCACACAAAATCTTTTAAAGAAAATACAATCCAAAAAACCAAAACAAGCTGTGCAAAGGTATAGATTGCTGTGATTATACGCAGTGTTTTAGGTGTCAAGAAAAGCTCAGGAGCTGCCCATTTTGAGTGTATTAATTCAAAAGTAAAAAAAAGAACAATAGCAAGAAGAATTCTAATTAAAATTCGTCCATTAGCTATGATGAAAGTCATAATTCCTATATCTCTTATCGCCTTAAACATCACCACCAAGGCATGAAGCCCATAAGAACCATACCCAAACCTCCTGTTTTCCACATTCTTTCAACTAACTTTTCCTCCTCCTCTTTAACAATTTTTCTCCATTCTTCATGAGAAAAATCTTCTACTTTTTTGCCATACCTAATTGATGTTTCTTTGGCATTTTCAATTGCCTTGTAAAAAAGAGCGGCATCAGCATTATAAATGTTTTCACCAACATAAAAGGTCGCTAAGCGGCCGCTTGAAGCAACGTTTTTGGGAACATCAAGCACTCCAAGAAAATTAACCGTTACACCAGCTTCAATAGTGAGATCATCATTAAGCTTGATTGGTTCTGACGAAATATATCTGCCCAGATCCTCTGCATGAGATATCGAAAGCCAGAGAAACAGGCTCAGCGAGCAAATTAATTTAACAATGAAACTCAAGATATTATCCTTTTTCAGCACCACTTCTTTGTGAAGCATTAGATTTTATGTTCAAAATCAGAATTGCACCAACAATAGAAACAATCAATATTAAGACACTCAAAAAGCCTCCAAACACAAATGCTGCTAGTTCCATCTAACTTATTTC
>ENA-OSEY01000156-OSEY01000156.1-marine-metagenome-genome-assembly--contig:-NODE-156-length-50364-cov-4.229483_pt1 | contig 50364 bp, 54 predicted proteins | sample MGYA00248465_ERZ534230 | MGnify/ENA primary metagenome ERZ534230 (study PRJEB26409, sample SAMN06344110) | marine metagenome | isolation source: Sea water from surface | place: Atlantic Ocean:Southern... | reverse complement strand
AAAGATAGAACATGGCCTGACAATGCCATTGTAGCTTCTCCAATTTGGTGTAGCGTTGACCTCAGAGATGGAAATCAAGCCCTCATAGAGCCTATGGGAGAAGAAAGGAAGTTGAGGATGTTCAAGCTGCTGTTAGAAATAGGTTTTAAAGAAATTGAAGTAGGCTTTCCCTCTGCTTCACAAACAGATTTTGATTTCGTTAGGAAGATTATTGAGGATAACCTAATCCCTAGTGATGTAAAAATACAAGCCTTGACTCAAGCCAGACCAGAACTTATAAAACGGACTTTTGATGCCCTAGAAGGTGCTCATAATGCAATAGTCCATGTTTACAACTCGACTTCTACTCTTCAAAGAAGAGTTGTATTTAAGAGCGATGAAGCGGGTATAAAAAAAATTGCTACTGATGGTGCAAAATGGGTAAAAGAAGAATCTGAGAAATATTCACAAACTAACTGGACTTTTGAATACAGTCCTGAAAGCTTCACAGGAACAGAATTGCCCTATGCGGTTGAGGTATGCAATGCTGTGAACGAAATTTGGAATCCGACTAAAGAAAAGAAAACTATTATAAATCTTCCTGCAACAGTTGAGATGGCTTCGCCAAATACTTACGCAGATCAAATAGAATGGATGTGCAGAAACCTAAATGATAGGGAAAATATTATAGTTAGCCTTCATCCACATAATGATAGAGGAACTGCCGTTGCAGCTACAGAATTGGGTGTGATGGCTGGCGCAGACAGAATAGAAGGTACACTTTTTGGTAATGGAGAAAGAACAGGAAATGTTGATCTAGTTACTCTTGCATTAAATATGCTTACTCAAGGAGTAGATCCGCATTTGGACTTTACCAATATAAATCCTATTATGAGAGAAGCGGAATACTGTAATCAGTTACCTGTTCATCCTAGACATCCTTATGCTGGAGATCTAGTTTTCACTGCTTTTTCTGGATCACATCAGGATGCTATAAAAAAAGGCCTCACAGAAATGAGAAACTCTAATGAAGAGATATGGGCAGTTCCATATCTTCCTATTGATCCTCAAGACGTAGGAAGATCTTACGAAGCTGTAATCAGAATAAATAGTCAGTCTGGTAAAGGTGGAGTAGCTTATTTATTAGAAAAAGATCATGGCCTAAGCATGCCTAGGCGATTACAAATTGAATTTAGTCAAGTTATTCAGAAAATTGCAGATGAAACAGGAAAAGAGATATCCCCTTCTGATATTTGGGATACTTTTCAGGATACTTATTTAGCCGATAGTGGAAAATATGAGTTTATAGATCACTCAGTGAGTTCTACAGCAAATAAAGATGGGATACAGACTGATGAAATTGATATTGGATTAAATTTGAATGGTAAGAAAATATCAATCTCTGGATTTGGCAATGGTCCCATTGACGCCATGATAAATGCTTTAAAAAATGACTTAGAGCTAGAACTTAAGGTTTCTGATTATCATCAACATGCAATAAGCTCGGGTTCTGATGCCAAGGCAGTTGCGTACTCTGAGATAATCATTGGTCGCGAGTCATTTTGGGGAGTAGGAATACATCAAAATACTGTTATTGCAGGCTTAGAATCAATTATCAGCGGCCTAAATAGATTGTCTAAATAGTACAAAACTATAATATAGCTCTTTGTAATATGGGGAGCTTATGAGTGATACTCAAGTTAAACGAAACACTATCCTGGCTTATGGAGGACTAGCGACTCCTCTAGCCATGATTGGCTATCCCATTGCAATTTGGTTGATACCTTTCTATTCAGAGGTCGTTGGTATTCCCTTATACATCATTGCAAATTTATTATTAGTAGCAAGATTTACCGATGTTATAACAGACCCCATTTTGGGCCAACTAGGTGATTCAACAAAAACATCGATTGGCAGAAGAAAACCTTGGATAATTTTAGGAGTTCCGCTAATGATGTTAGCGATCTATAAATTGTTCATTCCAGGATCTGAAGTCTCTATAACCTACTTTGTCGTTTGGATGATGCTGATGTATCTAGGCTCAACAATTATCAATATTCCTTATGGTGCATGGGGTGCTGAAATTTCGCCAGATTATCACCAAAGATCAAGAGTTGTGGGAGGAAGAGAAGGATGGACATTAATAGGGTTATTAATATCTGCCCTAATTCCTCTTGCGATAGAAGTCTCTGGTCAAGGAATCACGCTATCAGACTCAATTAAAAGAATGTTGGCAGCAATTTTTATATTCCAAGATTTTTCAACTTCAGGAAAAATGTCCGATATCTTGGCAAGCATGGGTATAGGAATTGTTATTTTACTTCCTATCTTTGCAGCATGGGCTTTATGGAAGGTTCCTGATCCTATGCCTAGCGTAGAAAAGAAAGTTCCGCTGATGGAAGGTCTTAAATATGCTGCGGAAAACCCTCTTTTAGTAAGAATTTTATTAATTATATTTCTAGTTATAGCAGGTGAATCATTCAGGAATACTCTTTCCCTATGGTTTGTTAGAGATGTTATTGGAATAGAAACTGTAGGTGCTTCGTATGCAAGATATTTTATTGCTGGTCTAGCAGGTATCCCTTTTTGGTTATGGTTAGGCAAAACAATCGGTAAACATCGAGCTTTCTGTATCACACTTGTCGGTACAGGTTCTGTAAGTTTCTTATGTTTTTTCCTTGAGAGAGGAGACTTTAGTGAATTTCATGTGCTTTTTTTACTAAAAGGATTTTGTTTTGGGGGCTTACAATTCTTACCCGCATCAATGTTAGCAGATGTTGTTGATCTTGATTCCTTGAAAACTGGTGGAAGGAGAGCAGGCACATTCTTTGCTTTGAATGGGATGATAGCAAAAGTTTCAGCGATGATAGCTGTATGGGCAGCAGCAATTTTAGTAGATTTTTCAGGCTTCTTACCCGGTACATCTAACTCAGATTCTGCTATGTTAGCTTTGAGGATTTACTACTGCCTTGGCTGTGCAGCCTTCTTTGTTCCAGCTTTAATTTTGACATGGTACTACCCTCTTACGAAGGAAAAACACAGAGAATTACGAATTGAACTTGAGAATCAGTAGAAATTAACTGAAATTCGGCTTCCTCTTCTCCATAAAAGCAGTAACGCCCTCTATATTGTCTTCCGAACCTATAAGTGTATTCTGGGTTTTAGCTTCTAAATCATAAATATCATCATAAGAACTATCTAAAGCTTTTCTCATAATCTGCTTTGTAAGCTTTAGAGATTGTGAAGATCTAATGCTCAACTTCTCAGCCCATGACAATGCCTCTTCGATAAGCGAATCAGAAGGGACAACCTTATTGACCAAGCCAAGTTCGAGACATCTTTTTGCATCTATTCTTTCTCCTTCAATGGCAATTTGGTAAGCAAGTTTATAGCCCACTGTGTTTGTCAAAAACCAATTTGCTCCGCCATCAGGTATTAAGCCAATATTGCTAAATGCTTGAAGTATATATGCATTCTCAGACATAACAGTTAAGTCACAGGCCATAGCATATGCACTTCCAATACCGGCAGCAGCTCCGTTAACAGCCGATATAACTGGTTTAGGCATATCCATAATTTCTTTCAAACTAGGTAAATAACCCTTTACTAGTGCTTCCTCAGTATCTTTCCAATTGTTATCTCTTGCAGACAAATCAGCACCGGCTGAAAAACTTAGGCCTTCTCCAGTGAGCACAATGGCCCTTATATCTGAATCCTCTTTAGCTTGTATCAATGCAGCTAAAATATCTTCTGTCATTCTTGTATTAAAAGCATTTCTTACTTCAGGCCTATTAAATGTAATTAATGCAACCGCTCCTTTTTTTTCTAGTTTAACTGTATCAAAACTCATCATATCTCCTTGTATTAAAAACCTTTATCCCAAACAATTGATAAACCTTTTTCATTATCACTTGCATGATATGCATCGCAAACCCATAAATCACCAACGGCTGCAATCTCGTCATTAATATAGATTATAGGAACATTCTTTCTCTTCCAATCAGGAATTTCATATTCTTGAAATAAAATCTTTATTTTCTGACTTTTGTCTCTTCCAAATGGCTTACACCGCTCTCCACCATTCCTTGCTTTTACGATTGCTCCTGAACTGCGAAATCTTATATTTATTCCCTTTCCATAAGACTCAACTACAGATAGCCTACCCGTAGGCAAATCTAAGCAATCTTCCAAATTCCAACTTAAATTTAATTCTCTAGGTAGTCCTTCTGCTTCAATTTCAGTAATTATCCTAACTTCCTTTGAAGTAAGGATAATTTTTAGATCAGTCATGCCGTCCTTAGTAGTTATAGGAAATTGCAATGTACCTTCCGTCTTTTTATGCAATGATTGATAGATTCGGGATAGACCTGCAAAAGATATACCAAGATCATTCATTTCTTTGAGCCAAAAGTAAATGAGGTTCTCTTGTCTTGCTTTAGAAAGACGGTTTAACTCTAGTCTATTTATGCCTGATATCTGTGCTCCTATATTTTTGTAATCATCTTCAGCAATTTCAAATAATATTGTTTTTGTTTTATTTGCCTCACTAGAGATTTTATTAAATGATTTATAAAAACTTGGTGAAATTTTCTTCAATTGAGGAAAGACCTCATGCCTTAAAGCATTTCTAGAAAACTTTAGATTATTATTTGAATCATCTTCAATCCATTTGATTTTATGCTTTGTAGCATACTGTAATAATTCGTCTTTTTTAAAATCCAAAAGTGGCCTATAAAAATTTATATCCTTAACTTTTGAAAATTTTTTTATTCCCTCAAGCCCAAAAATTCCTGTTCCCCTGATAAGCCTAAATAAAATAGTTTCAACTTGATCATCAAAATGATGACCAGTTATTATCAAATCATCTCTACTGCACCATTCTTTGAAAGAGTTGTATCTTTCTTTGCGTAAAGTGTCTTCAGAAATCTTTTTTGGCGGCGTTATAGACCATGATTGAAAATTGATTCCTAACTCTCTGGAGCGATCTTCACAGAATTTCTCCCACTTTGCTGACTGTTTGTTGACACCATGATTTATATGTAAGGTCGTTAACTTTGATTTGGATAAATTTGAGTTTGCCAGGAGATGTAATAAAACTGAAGAATCTAGCCCTCCCGAGAATGCTATTCCTATTCTGTTATATTTATCTAATTCTTCTAAAACTATATTTAGTAACGTCATTAGATAGAACCGTAACTCATCAACCGCTCGTATCGTTTTTCAATTAAAACATCAATTGGCAACTTAGTTAGCTCATCAAGATTTTTTAAAATTACTTTTGAGAGGTTTGAAGAGGCTTGATCGTAGTTTCTGTGAGCTCCACCTAGAGGTTCAGCAATAATTTCATCTATTAATCCTAGTTCAAGAATACTATCAGCATTTAATTTCATAGCTTCGGCTGCTTGATCAGCTTTGGTAGAGTCCCTCCAGACAATTGAAGCGCAAGCCTCTGGACTGGCTACAGAATAAGTCGAATGCTCTAACATTGTGATGTGATCGCCGACTCCTAGAGCGAGTGCACCACCAGAACCACCCTCTCCAACAACATTAACTATAATGGGAGTTTTGAGCGATGACATGACTCTCAAATTATGAGCTATCGCTTCACTTTGTCCCCTTTCCTCACTATCAATTCCTGGATATGCTCCAGGAGTGTCAACTAAAGTAACAATGGGCATTGAGAACCTTTCTGCAAGTTCCATTAATCTGCATGCCTTTCTATAACCTTCCGGTTGAGACATCCCAAAATTATGCAAGATCTTCTCATCAGTTGATCTGCCTTTTTCATGCCCTATAAACATAACTTTGTATTCACCTATTGAACCGATTCCACCAATTACAGCTCTGTCATCTGAAAAATGTCTATCTCCATGTAATTCATCGAATTCTTCCGTGATTCTTTCTATATAGTCTTTAAAGTGAGGTCTTTCAGGATGTCTTGCAACTTGGACATTTTGCCAAGGCGAGAGATCAGAATAAATTTTTTCCGTAGTCTTCATAATAGACTCATTTAACCTGATGACTTCACTCTGGATAGCTCCCTCGTCTAAATCAGAATCTTTCAAATCTAGAATCTTCTGTTCCAAATCTGCGATCGGCTGCTCAAAGTCTAAATAGCTCTTTAACATAATTTTAGTTTATGTGATTTTGACTATGATAAACGAACTGGATATTTTCTGTTCCAAAACGTTTTTCTAAATCCCTTATAGAGTCATCATTGAGTTCAACTGTATACTCATTTGGTAAAGAGATATCTGCATTTGCACTATCTCCTTTATATGAAATCAGAATGCTATTACCGTCTTTGCTATTAGCTATTTCTTTAATATCTGAAATTATATTTTCTAAATCACTATTAATACTTATTTTGATATTTTTTATATATTCACGTCTAGCTTGGTCAAAAGTCATAATCCTTTCAGCAATTATTTTGTATTTAATTGAATCAGAATAATTATCTCTTTCAACAATGCCTTCAACTACTAAAAGTTGCCCTTTCTTAATTAAACTTCTGTATTTTTCAAAAACATCTGCCCAGATTGAAACTTCAATCCTTCCTGAACCATCATCTAATGTAGCAAAAGCAAATCTTCCTCTTGATCGTTGAAGAACATTAAATTGCATTAAGCACCCTGCTATTCTCTGCCTGTGGGTTTCCGACTGAAGCTCAGATATAAAAAAACCACACATATTCCTAACCTCTTTTTTCTTTTCTTCCAAAGGATGAGAATTTAAGTAGAAACCGAGTGCATTCCATTCATTTGAAGCCCTATCAAACTCAATTTTACTATCTGGAACATCATTTGCTGTAAGAATAACTTCATCACCAAAAAGATCCTTGATATTGCTTTTGTTTCTTTCCAATGCTTGTTCAGCATTTTTTAAGGCAGTGTCAATTTGATTAAAAACATCTTTTCTGTCACCAAAAGTGTCCATTGCCCCAGAACCAATTAATGCAGTAAGAATACGTTTATTCACTCTATTGAATCCCACCCTCATACAAAAATCATTTAAATCATCAAATTTTTTTTCATCCCTTTTCTCAATTATTGTCTCTACGAGAGACTCTCCTATGCCTTTTATGGCTCCCAGTCCATACAAGATAGTATTGGAGTTGAGGTCTTCAAACCTATATGAGCTTTTGTTTATATCTGGACATTTAACCTCAAGCCCAATATTTCTGCAGTCATCTACGAAAAGCTGAATGTTATCTGTATTACCTAAATCACATGATAAAACTGATGACATGAATTCTGCAGGATAGTGAGCTTTTAGCCACGCAGTTTGATAAGCAATTAGTGCATAACCAACAGAATGTGATCTATTGAATCCATATCCAGCGAATTGCTCAATTTGATCAAACAAATTTGCGGCATAATTTTCATTTACATCTTTTTTTACTGCTCCATCAATAAATGTTGATCTTAAACTCTCCATTTCTTCCTTCTTCTTCTTCCCCATTGCCCTTCTTAAAATATCAGCTTCACCGAGGGAAAATCCAGAAAGATCTTGTGCAATTTGCATTACCTGTTCCTGATAAACAATGACACCATAAGTAGTACTGAGTATTTTTTGTACAGCATCATGACCATATGTAACCTCTTCCTTTCCATGTTTTCGATTAATGTAGGTATCAACCATATTCATACCTAAAGCTCCTGGCCTGTATAGGGCATTCATACTCACAATATCTTCAAAATCATTAGGTATGAGTTGCTTTAGATAATCTCTCATACCTCTTGATTCAAGCTGAAATATTCCAGTTGTTTCTCCTCTTTGAAGAAGTTCAAAAGTCTTTTCATCTTTTAAAGAAATATTATCTATATCTATCCTTTCTGTTTCATCATGAAGTTTTGAGTTAATTCTATTAACAGATTGTTTTATGATGGTGAGTGTTTTTAAACCTAAAAAGTCAAATTTTACTAAACCAGCTGATTCGACGTCTCCCATATCAAATTGAGAGGCTACTGTTCCTTTATCTGAGTCTAAAAAAAGTGGAGTGAAATCGGTGAGTGCAGTCGGAGCTATAACAACTCCTGCAGCATGGGTTCCAACACTTCTTGAAAGGCCTTCTAATTTAAGCGCCATGTCATAAACTTCTTTTGATTCATCAGACTCATCTATAACTTCCTTAAACTGTTTTTCTTTATAAGCCTCTTCTAAACTTATTCCAAGTTTGTCTGGGATCGCTTTTGCTAATCTATCTCCAAAACCATATGGCTTACCCAGAACTCTTACTACATCTCGCAAAACAGCACGAGCTGCCATTGTTCCTCTTGTACTTATTTGCGCTACTGAATCCTTGCCGTATTTATTTGTCACATAATCCAAGACCTTATCCCTTCCTTCAATACAGAAGTCTATATCGAAGTCGGGATTACTTACCCTTTCAGGATTAAGAAAACGTTCGAATAATAAGTCATACTTGATTGGATCAATTGCGGTGATTCCAAGAGCATAAGCAACTATAGATCCAGCTCCTGAACCTCTGCCCGGGCCTACTGGGATATCATTCAATTGTGCCCAATTTACGAAATCTGCAACTATCAAAAAATAGCCTGCAAAATCAAGCTTACATATCATTTCAAGTTCATAATCTAATCTCTTTTCATAGACTGCTTTGTCTATGGGATAAAAATCCAAAGAGCTATTAATTTCTTCAATTCTAGTCATCAAACCTTCTTTTGATTTTTTTATTAAAAATTCTTCTCTCGAAAAATTATCAGGAACTTCAAAATCTGGTAAGTAAAATTTACCTAACTCAAGTTCTATATTGCATTTTTCAGATATTTTTACAGTATTAATTAATGCTTCAGGCAAGTCTGAGAATAGTTCAATCATCTCTTCTTTACTTTTCAAGTATTGTTGTTCGGTATAACTCTTTGGCCTTCTTGGATCATCTAATATATCGCCTCTTTGTATACAAACTCTAGCTTCGTGTGCTTCGAAATCTGACGGTGAAATATCAGGATCAACTGAATCTAGAAACCGGACATTATTTGTAGCTACAACAGCAATATCTTTTTTTGAAGCAAGTGAAAGTACACTATCGTTGTATTCTTTTTCATTTGGCTTCCCGATTCTTTGTATTTCTAAGAAAAAATTATCCCCAAATATTTTTTTGAAAAAATCTGCTCTTGACTCAGATAGTTCTATATTTCCGGCTAAAAGAGAATTTCCAATATGACCCTCTAAACCGCCCGATAAAGCAATCAAACCATCAGAAAATTCCTCCAGCCATTTAAAAAATACTATTGGTTCACCTTTCACTTGTCCCTCAACATAAGCTTTTGAAACTAATTTGGTTAAATTAATATAGCCTTGCTTATTTATTGCAATTAATACCAAAGGTGCAGCAATGGAATCTTTATCTTTTGCAATATTTATCTCAGAACCTACTATAGGCTTGATGCCTCTTTCTCTAGCAGTTCTATAGAATTCTAATAAACCAAATAAATTAGTTAAGTCGGTAAGGGCAACTGAGTGAAAACCTCTATCGGCAGAATTATTTACTAGCTCTTTAACTCTGATAATTCCATCAACTAATGAAAACTCTGAGTGAACATGTAAGTGTACAAAATCTAATTCATTTACTTGATTCATAAATTTTTTTTACCGGTTTGAAACTCTTTCTATGTTCTACAGTTATACCATAAGATTTTAAAGCCTCAAGATGCTTCTTTGTAGGATAACCTTTATGATTTTTAAAGCCATATTCAGGAAACCTTTTATCTACTTTTAACATGAAATTATCTCTTGCTGTTTTTGCCAAAATGGAGGCGGCCATAATAGATTTTTCTGACTCGTCTCCTTTAATAACAGTCTGATAGTTGAGGTCTAAATTAGGTGCATGAATACCATCAATGAGAACCAAGTCTGGAGTAAGGATTAAATCTTCTATTGACCTTTTCATTGCTAGTAGAGATGCATTAAGTATGTTTAATTTATCAATTTCCTCAGCAGAACATTGAGATATTGACCACGCTAAACAATTTCTTTTAATTTTATCTGAAAGTATTTCTCTTTTTTTTGATGAAAGTTTTTTAGAATCGTTTAGACCAAATATTTCTTTATCATCAGATAAAATAACTGCTGCTGCAAAAACAGGACCTGCTAATGGCCCTCTCCCAGCTTCGTCAACTCCTGCAACTATCAATTCAGCAAAGCCAATATTTCTTTAGCAGCTTTATCAGGGCCACCTGCCCTAAGATGATTCGAGATACTGTTAAATTTCTCTTCATAAAATTTGAGACCCTTTTCTTCTATAAATTGCATCGCGCTGATAATATTCTCCAATGTCACCTCTCCTTGAAGTAGCTCTGGCATTATCTTCTCCCCAATAATTAAATTTGGTAAGGCAAAAGACTCTATTTTTAATAATGGCTTGATTAATAAATAAGATAGCCAATTAGTTTTGTATAAAGTCACGCAAGGTGTGTAAGAAAGAACAGATTCTAAAGTCGCTGTGCCTGAAGTAATCAAGGCTATGCTTGTCCTTTTAAGAACTTTTTGTGAGTCACCAAAACTAACATGTATATTATCGCCAAAGTCTTCATTAAATAACTCAAGATGACTTCGATCAGATAATGGTAAGTAAAACTTATATCGAGAATTGATTTTAGTTAAAGCTTTGGCAACACTTATCATTTGATCTCCCAAAGAAATAATTTCTGATCTTCTACTACCTGGTAATAAGGCTACAGAGTTTACTTCCTTAGAGTGTATCTCCTCTCTTGTCAGAGATATCTCATAAGACAGGGGATGACCGATATAGAAAGCTTCAATTGCTGACTTGGAATAAGCATTTTTCTCAAAAGGAAATAAAGTAAATACAGCATCAATTGCTTTCTCCATTGATTTGATCCGTCCCTCTCTCCATGCCCATACTGAGGGACTTACATATTGGATAGTGCGAATATTTCTTTTTTTGAGAAACTTAGCAACGGGTATATTAAAATCAGGAGAATCTATTCCTATGAATAAGTCAGGACTTTCATCTACTAAAAAATTTTTTAGTTCTTTTCTTAATCTTAATAACTTTCTTAATTTAAGCAGAGGTTCAATGATACCCATGACTGATATCTCATCCATCACAAAAAATGAATCCATTCCTTGGAGAGTCATTTTGGAACCACCCACACCTATAAATTCAACACTAGAGTCGAGGCACCTTATAGACTCCATTAGCTTAGAACCAAGAACATCTCCGGATACCTCGCCAGCTACAATGGCAATTTTTAAGGGCTTTTTACTGTTGCTAGCCAACATTAACGAGATATGCCTCTCGTCGAAGTTTCAATTGAATTAAGGAATAACTCAACCTCAGTAGATTTTTTGCGAAGATCTTCAAGTTCTTCGATAGCCTCTTCAACAGTGAGTTTCTTGCGATAAACAGACCGGTAAGCTGACCTTAGATCTTCAATTGTTTCTTTAGAATAACCTAGTCTTTTTATTCCAGTGACATTTATACCAAATGGCTTTGCAGGATTGCCTCGCACCTTGACATATGCAGGAATATCTTTGTTAACAGCACTTCCCATTGCACAAAAACTATAACTTCCTAAGGAACAAAATTGGTGCACAATGGCATATCCTCCTAAAATTGCTCCATCACCAACATTGACAGAGCCTGCTAAGGCCGCTTGATTTGTTAGGACAATATCACTTCCTAAAACACAATCATGAGCTATATGTGAATAAGCCATGATCAAATTTCTATCACCGATGAGTGTTTCGCCTCTATCTTGAATTGTACCTCTATGAATAGTCACACCTTCTCTAATTATATTGTCATCACCTATAACTAGCGTTGTAGGCTCATTCTTGTATTTCTTGTCAGGACTGCCATCTCCAAGTGTAGAAAATTGAAATACATGATTTCTCTTTCCAAGTTTCATAGGACCTTTCAAAATTACATGTGACTCTATCTTTGACCCCTCTCCAATCTCAACATCAGGACCGATAAGACAAAAAGGTCCGATTTCTACATTTTTGGCAATAATTGCTGTTGGATCAATAATTGATGAAGGATGAATCATTTCTATTTTGGTCTATCTGCGCAGAGTATAGTAGCTTTCGCAACTAGATCCTCTTCTACTGTTGCGAAGCAGTCGAATTTCCAAATTCCTTTTCTATTTGTGATAACTTTTGAATTGAGAATTAATTTATCACCGGGAACAGCAGGTCTTTTAAACCGAAGGTCATCAGCGCCTACAAAATAATATATAGAACCATCCTCTGGTTTTTTATCCATTGTTTTGAACCCAAGTATTCCTGAAGCTTGTGCCATAGCTTCCACTATTAAAACTCCCGGCATCACCTGCTTTCCAGGAAAATGTCCTGTAAAGAAGGGTTCGTTTGTGGTGATATTTTTATAAGCTTTTATAGACTCGCCTAAAACCAATTCAGTTACTCTATCCACTAAAAGCATCGGATATCGGTGAGGTAAGAATTCTTGTATTTCTTCGATATTAATTTCTACTTTCATGATTTTTTTGCCAAATTATGTAATTTCTTAAAAGCTACAGCATTCTTTTTCCAATCCCTATTTTTCATGAATGGAGTTCCAGATGAAAATATACCGCTTTCAGTAATAGATTTTGTTATGAGAGACATGGCAGTTATATGAACTTCGTTAGTTATTTCAATATTATCAACAATAGCTGAACATCCAGCTAGAGTGCAATTTTTTCCTATTTTCGTACTCCCTGCAATGGCACTATTACCTGCAATGGCTGTGCCTTCGCCAATATACACATTATGAGCTATATGAACTTGGTTATCGATTTTTACGTTATCACAAATTGTTGTATTGCCTACAGAGCCTCTATCAATTGTTGAATTAGATCCTATCTCAACATCTGAACCAATTATAACTTTTCCGAGATGTTCGATTTTTATCCATTTCTCTGAATCTTTTGCAAAACCCAAGCCGTCAGATCCAATAACAACTCCTGAATGGATTATGCAGTTTTGTCCGATATCAACATCATTGTAAATTGAGACATTAGGGTACAGGATTGTTCCTCTGGATATTTTAGTATTTTGTCCTATGTATACACCGGGCATTACAATTACGTCATCTTCAATACATACTCCATCGGAGAGAGTTACAAATTGGCTAATTGACGCAGTAGTTGAAATAGAGCAAGTATCCTGCACAGAAGCCAATTTAGAAATTCCCTTACTAATAGCAGGTTTTGCCTTAAATAACTTTGTACATTTTGCATATAGCAAGTAAGGGTTTTCTCCGATGATCTTATTTCCGGAATAGTTATTTGAAAGGCTTTTATTGCAAATTACTGCTCCAGCAGCAGTGTTTTCGAGTTGCCCTATGAATGACTCTCTAGCAATAAAAGATATTTCTCCATCTGCTGCAGACGAGAGGGAACTTATTCCTGATATCTCTTTGTTTGGATCACCAGCAAGTTCGGCGCCTAATATTTCAGCAAGTTCGGATAACTTAAAGCTTTTAATAGGAGACACAAGAGGCTAGTCCTCTTTTTCATTCATAGCATCGATAACTTCTTGAGTTATATCGTAACTTTGGTCTGCATGCAGAAGTGTTTGCTGTTGACCTCCACTATTTATAAGCAAGGTAATTCCTTTTGCACGAATAAGTTCAGTTACAATGACTTGAAACTTTTCAGCTTGCTCTTGAGAAATAAGTTGTAAAGTTTGATTTCTGAATTGATTTGTTTTTTCTCTTAAAAAATTAATATCTTGTTGTAGAGACTGGAATTTTTGAGCAGCCTCTTGCTTTTCTTCATCAGACATCGTGGGGCCATCTTTTTGGGTTTTTTCTTGTATTTCTCTTGCTTCTGATGCTTTAGCTTGCAGTTCCTCTACGACCTCCTTCCACTCATCAGAATTTTCTAGCTCTTCTAATTCTTTCTTAGCTACATTTGTACTAAATAAAGCAGCTTGAGGATCAAGTGTTGCTATATTTAGCTCAGCAGAGCTTATTCCTAAGGCTAGAATTGAAGTGATAAAGGTAATAAAAAATGTTTTAAAAAGTTTCATATTTCTTCCCATTAAGTGTCCGGTCGGTGAATTCTACAGTTTTGTGCTTAATTTTAGTAGTTTTATAGACAATTTAAAATTGTGTGCCTATTTCGAATTGGAAACTCTCAGTTTCATCTAAAGGTCCCTCATTAGATGGTGCAGCTATTGCTAAAGACATTGGGCCAAGTTGAGTTATCCAAGTGACACCAACGCCATATGAATAACGTAATTCGCCAAGATCTAGCTCACTGCAATTTATATTAGACTGATCAATACCACAATCCTTTGAGAATACATTGCCTATGTCCACAAAAAATGAACTTCTCATTGATCTTTGATCTTCAATAAAAGGTAATTTGAAAATAAAATCAAAACCACCTTCAATCAAATAAGCTCCCCCAATGGATCTATCATCCCTGTAATAAGAATAAGGGTTTAATATAGGATTTCCATCATCACCAGTTATTGGATTACCTTCATTATCCAAATAAAATTGGGATGGAATAGCTCGAGGACCCAGAGTATTTTGTTTAAAACCTCTAACGGAACTTATTCCGCCCGCATAATAGTGCTCAAAAAAGGGAGCAACTTCAGTATCACCATATGGCTCTAGTGCACCTATTTCTCCTCTAAATCCTAATACAAATCTTCCATCAAAAATTGGTTTAAAGTATTTATGCCTGTAGGTTAGTTTTGAGTATGTCAATGAACTTCCTGGAACAGCTACTTGTAAAGCAAAAGACTGGGACTGCCCAGCTGTTGGGAAAAGACCTCTATTAAGGGTTACCTTGGACCAAATAAATTGTGTTTTAAATACTTCAAACTTTGTACCCTCAGATTGTGTGAAAGCTAATATCTGTGAGGCAGGTGTTGAGCCTGTATCTATACTTGTGTTGTCATAGTTCAAATTAAGCCCAATTCTTTCTATATCGCTGATAGGTAAACCAAATTGAATTCCTACCCCAAAAGAATCGGAAGTATAACTAGCAATGTTAAATTGCCCGTAATCGGATTCTCTGAAATAAGCACTATAACCTCTGCTCACTCCGTCAATATTAAAATAGGGTTCTCCATAACTAAATGAATAACTTCTTTGCCATGTACTATCATTTATTCCTATACCAATAGCTCTTCCAGTTCCAAAAGCATTGTTTTCATTGTAATTTAAGCCAAGTACTAATCCGTATGCACCATAACCTAAACTACCTCCTATTGAACCAGAAAATTCTTCTTCTACAGAAAATTCAACATCAATTTGGTCATTAACACCCGGCACAGGAATAGTTTCTGACTCAACCTCTTTAAAGAAGCCCAACCTTTCTAATCTCAATTTAGAATTTTCAATGAGGTTATTAGAGGCCCATGCGCCTTCCATTTGCCTCATCTCCCTTCTCAAAACCACATCATGTGTTCTCTTATTTCCTTTGAAAATTATGCGTCTCACATAAGTCCTCTGTTGAGGGTCTACATAGAAGGTAAGATCAACCTCACCTGTTTCTGCATTAATATCAGGAACTCCTCTAACTTCTGCAAAACTGTATCCTTCATTACCAAGAATATTCTTAAAAATTTCTTCAGTTTCAGTAACTAAAAATTGATTAAACCTCTCTCCTGTCTTGATCAAAATTAGCGATTTAAGGATATCTTCTTCAATGGGCAAATCACCTACAATTTTCAATTCATTCACATCGTAAGTGGTTCCTTCAGAGATATTTAATGTAATAAATACTCCAGTTTTATCCGATGAAACACTTACCTGAGAGCTGTTAAGATTATATTCAACGTAACCTCTGTTTTTGTAGTAGGATTCAAGTGATTCGATATCTCCCTGTAATTTTTCTCTAGAGTATCTATTGTCGCTAGTAAAAAAAGAAAACCAGCCACCTGTTTTTAGCTCAAATTCTCTTTTTATATCCTCTTCAGCAAAAGAGTTATTCCCTATGATATTTATACTTTTAATCTCAGCCACTTCTCCTTCATCTATATCAATAAAAAGAGAAACTCTATTTCGTGGTTCATCTTCTGTAGAAACATCAACTTTTGCACCATACCTTCCTTGAGAGACATATTGACGCTGAATTTCTATTGCCAAGCTGTTAATAATAGACCTTTTAAAAACTTGGCCCTCAGATAATCCTGCATCATCCAAGCCCTTAAGAAGGTCTTCAGTTTTCAAAGCTTTATTACCATCCAACTCTATGGATGCAATTGAAGGTCTTTCCACAAGGCTAATTATTAAAGTATTCGCTTCTCTGCCTAATTGAATATCATCAAACTGACCTGTTTTAAAAATGGTTTTGGCTGTGGATTGAAGATCATACTCATCAACAGTATCACCCACTGATATTGGCATAACATTGAATACACTTCCTGCCGAGACTCGTTGTAATCCGCTTATTCTTATATCATTTATAACCCATTCTTCAGATGAACTTAGAGTATGGCCGCTAAAAGCGGAAATAAATACCGATATTAAGCAAAATTTTATAAGTTGTTTCATGTTTATATTAATCTCGCTATATCATTAGCAAAAGCAAAGATCATTAAACTTACCACCAATATTATCCCTACTCTCATGGAATATTCTAGGGCTATATCAGAAACTGGAGAACCCTTTAATTTCTCAATTGCGATCATTAATAATTGTCCACCGTCTAATATCGGTATGGGCAGTAAGTTTAGTAAGCCCAAATTAATACTCAATAGGGCTATCATCGATAAAAAGGTTATATAACCAGCTTTAGCAGCTGAACCAGCCAATACCGAGATCTGTATGGGTCCACCTAGATTATCAGCAGATATTGATCCACTGATCATTTTTCCAATAGATGTAATTATAAGAAGTGTATATTTGTAAGTATCTTGAATACCTACAAAAAAGGCGGAAAAAATATTTTCTTTTTTTTCTACAGTGAATTGACTGGGCCATTGATTTAAATCTCTCGAAGCTAATATACCGATTCTTCCTTTTTTTTGTCCTTCATTATCAATATAACTAGATGACTCAAGAACAAGATTGATCTGCTCTCCTTCACGCAAAACCATTAGTTCTATAAGCTGATCAGGGAGTGCGTTAAGGTTTTTTGACAAATCTTGCCATGTAACTATTTTCTCATTATTTACTGCCTGGATCAGATCACCTTGCATGAGCCCATATTCATATGCCGGGCCATCCTTCTGCAGTTCTCCCACGAGGGGAGGCATAAATGGTAGCATTCCCAGAGCAGCACTTGGTGATTTCTGCTCATCATCGTCCAGCCATTCAGAAATAGAGATTACTGTATTTCTCTCTATTCCATCTCGCAGGAATTTAATATTGATCGTTCCTGTGTCTCCGATTCGTTTTGATAAGGTTAAGTTAATATCATTGAATATATCAATTCGATCCTGATCAACCTCAATGATTCTATCACCCGAAATTAATCCAGCCTCTTCAACAAGGCTCCCAGGAACTACGTCACCGATATAAGAAGATAATTGAGTTGTTCCTACTAAAGCAAGATAAGAATAAACAAAACCAGCTAAAATGAAATTAGCCAAAGGACCAGCTACTGTGACTGCTGCCCTCTCGCCCGGAGACGCATCTAAGTATGATTTTTTATCAGAAAAGTTGGGGCTAGAATCTTCTTGGACTGGATTGCTTTCACCTAACATTTGTACATAACCACCTAACGGCAATACTCCAAAAGAATAAGAACAGTTATGTTTATCTTGAAAGGAAAAAATTTCTTTTCCAAATCCAATCTTAAATTTAAGAACATGAATTTTGAAAAACCGAGCAGTTAAAAAGTGCCCTAATTCATGAATTCCTACGATTATAGTTATGAGCACTATAAAAGAAACTATGATGAATAATATGTCCATTTAATAAGTTCCTATCAGCTCCATAGCCATTGCTCTTGATTGCTTATCTTGTTCAAAAATATCTTCTACTTTTTTGACAACTTTTATATCTGTTTTATCCAGAATTTCCGAGATGAGATTATATATGTCTAAATAGCCTATTTTACCCTTTAAAAAGGCATCAACGGACACTTCATTTACCGCATTTATCACAATCGGGCTATTTCCTCCTTCTTCAATACATTGTCTTGCCAAATTAAGTGAGGGGAACTTCTGGAAATCAGGTTGCCGAAAGGATAAATTAGAAAAGATTTCAAAGTTTACAGACGAAGCTGCAGAATCTATCTTTGAAGGATAACCCAATCCATACGCTATGGGAATTTTCATATCAGGCACCGAAAGCTGAGCTACTAAAGACTTATCTACGAATTCAACTAAGGAATGAACAATTCCTTCGGGATGAATTAAAACTTCTATGTTTTTATTGTTAAATAACCACCTTGCCTCAATTATCTCGAGGCATTTATTCATCATTGTAGAAGAATCAACAGATATTTTCGGTCCCATGTTCCAAACCGGATGAGATATAGCCTCTTCAGGAGTAATTTCATTAAAAGTATTTATATCTCTATCTAAAAATGGACCACCAGATCCAGTAAGTATAAGTTTTGAGATAGATTTCTGGTCCTTAATCCCTGATAGACACTGATGAATTGCACTGTGTTCACTGTCTATTGGAAAAATAGTAGCTCCAGATTCATTCGAGAGCTTATTTAAAATTTCACCTGCAACGATATAAGACTCCTTATTTGCGAGCAAGATATGCTTTCCACTCTTAACTGCATTAGTTACAGAATTCAAACCTGCAATGCCAACAATGGCTGCCACAACTATGTCTAATTCATCAGAAGAAAGTAGGTGATTTAATTCATCTTCTCCTGTAATGAGTGAACTTCCTAACTCAGATTTATCTAAAGTAGATAGGAGTTCTTGTCTCGCTTTTTTATCATGAAGATAAATGTAACTAGGTCTGAACTCTCTATATTGTTTTATTAAAGACTCATAATTTTTATTCGCGACTAATAATTTAACCTCGAATTCATTTTTATTTGCTCTCAGAACTTCAAGACTAGAAGAGCCGACTGAACCGGTTGAACCTAAAATTGCTACATTTTTCATTTTCAAATCAAATAAAGCATGAAAACAAATGAAGGAAAAACAACTATGTGACTATCGAGTCGGTCATAAAGTCCTCCATGTCCAGGTATCAAATTAGAAAAATCTTTTATTTCTACAACTCTCTTTATCATACTGGCATGAGCATCGCCCAAGACTGACAAAAATGATACACATAAAAGAATTAGAAGAGCCAAGGAAAAGGATATGTTGAAAAAATTATTTGCAGCCAAACTTAATAACAAAGGAGAAATTAATATCGCACTTACAAAACCCTCTAGAGTCTTATTAGGACTCACATTGGACATAAAAGGTCTTTTTCCAAATTTTTTACCAGCAAAATAGGCTATAGAGTCCATCAAAACACTTATCAAAATTATAAAAATAATTAAAGTTCTTTTGTTAAATGTATATCCGTCAAGAATATTCTCTCCATGGAAAAGCAAATAAAAAATAGAGGCGAAAAAAGCTAAATGAAGGGTTAAACCAGATAGTACCCAAAATATTGGATTTCTTAGAAAATTCTTATTTAACGGAAAACTGATTATAAGGAATGCGGAAATTAATATAGTTATTGCTCCAAGAATCAAAAACAATATATTGAAAAAAAGAATATTTGAGAGGTACATACAAAATACAAATGCGACTAAAATTGTAAGAGTAATGAGATTTGAAAATCTCACCTTCAGATACTCCCAAAGGGAAACGGATGCAATTATTCCTACAAAATAAGATAAATAAACATCTCCAATAGAAAAAATAAGAGCAGTCAAAGTAAAAGCTAGGATTAAACCACTGATAATTCTCTGTTTTAACATTTAAATTTTAAAATTTGATTTATCCCCAAATCTTCTTGTCCTTTTCGCGTATTCATTTATAGCTTGTTCAAATTGATTGTCATCAAAATCTGGCCAAAGTAAGTCTGGAAAATATAACTCTGAATAAGCAAGTTGCCATAACAAGAAATTACTTATCCTTTTTTCATGACCTGTTCTAATACACAAGTCTGGATATGGAAATGAAGCCGTAGATAAATAAGAGTTGAATATTTCTTCAGTTATAATTTTTTTTTGGTTGGATTTTTGTATCTCATTAACTGCATTTACTATGTCCCATCTTCCTCCGTAACTTGCAGCAACAACTAAATCAAGTTTTTTGTCTCCTTTTTTACAGCGAGTTAAATACTCTGAATTCCTCATTTGTTCAATGAGATCTTCGTCGAACTGAGTCAGATCACCTATGAAATTTAATTGAACAGAATTTTTGATAAGATTGGGAACTTCTTCATGAAGAGCTGTATAGAGCAATTTCATTAATAAATTAACTTCGTCAGCTGAACGCCCCCAATTTTCGCTACTAAAAGCAAATAGGGTGAGAACTGATATTCCTTTTTTTACAGAAAATTCTACAGCCTCTCGAGCCCTTTCAACCCCTTTTTTATGGCCTGAAACTCCAGGAAGTTCTCTCTCAGAGGCCCATCTGTTATTGCCATCCATGATAATCGCTACATGTTTTGGCAATGTTGCAGGCTGGATACCTTCCATAGGAATTGTTAGAAATCTAATAGATCTTTTTCTTTAGCTTCCAGTGCTAAATCAACTTTTTCTACATACGAGTCGGTTAATTTCTGAATAAGTTCCTCTCCTTGGCGTTCTTCATCTTCAGATATCTCTTTTTCTTTCAAAAACTCCTTTAGTTGTGAATTTCCCTCACGTCTGACATTGCGAATTGATATCTTGGTATTTTCAGCTTCTCCTTTTGCCTTTTTGATGAAATCCCGTCTCGTTTCCTCAGTGAGATCCGGCAAGATTACTCTTATAGTGTCACCAGAAGTAGCTGGATTCAATCCCAGGTCTGATTCAGAAATAGCTCTTTCTATTTGCTGAACAAGACCTTTCTCCCAAGGTACTATTGCTAGAGTTTTTGCATCCTCTATATTAATACTGGCCACTTGAGATAAAGGCGTAAGCTTCTCGTAATAATCTACACGTATGCTCTCCAGTAAAGATGGTGTTGCTCTGCCTGTTCTAATTTTTTTAAAAGCAACGTCCAGAGCACTCAGACTCTTTTCCATACCTGATTTGGCATCTTCTACAATCTCGTTTAACATTTAACCTTCAATTTGAGACATCACCTCAGCAGCAAAATCAACCTTTTCAACTTCTATTCCTTCCCCTACTTCGAACCTCGTGAAATTAAGGATACTAGCACTGTTCTCTTTAAGGAGTTGATTTATTTTTGTGTTAGGGTCTTTCACAAAATCTTGTTCAGTTAAACTAACTTCTGCAAGAAACTTAGATACTTTTCCTTCGATCATCTTTTCAATGATCTCTGGAGGTTTGCCTGAGTCTTCTGATTGTGCCTTATAGATCTCCCGTTCCTTTTCCACTAACTCGGAAGGAATATCAGCCGGCGAAACAGCCAGAGGATCTGTAGCAGCAGCGTGCATTGCAATATCAATGGCTAAATCATGACTTCCACCTTCCAAAGAAACGATACAACCTATCTTGTTATTACTATGCAAGTAAGAACCAGTTATTGTTGAGCTCTCCGTCTTTGCTACTCTTCTAACTACTATATTTTCTCCAAGCTTTTGTACTATCTTCTCTCTGTTATCTTCGATTCCGTCGTCCATTAGTTCTTGGAGAGTTTTTTCTGGGTTTTCTGAAAAGGATTTGAGTGTCTGAGAAGTAAATTCAACAAAAGAGTCATCTCGCGCAACAAAATCAGTTTCGCAGTTCACCTCTATCATGAAGATTTGATCATCAATATTCTTAATAGCAATCAAACCATCAGCAGCAGATCTGCCAGATTTCTTACTTGCCTTGACTCCGCTTGTTTTCCTTAACTCTTCTATGGCTTTATCCATGTTGCCTTCAGCATCCTCAAGAGCTTTTTTGCAATCCATTAAACCTAGACCAGTTTTCTCTCTTAGTTCCTTAACTTGTGCTGCAGAAATATTACTCATAATTACTCCTTAGAATCATCTTTTTTTTCATCAGGATTTTCATCTTCTAGAATCGCCGCAACTTCCTCGTCAACTTCAACTTGATCTTCGACTATGTCTTCTTTTATGTCGTCATCTGCCTTAGAACTTTCTTTGGCTTGAGATGATTCAACTTTTCTGACAATTGCAGGACCAGATTGAGGTTCTTCTTGCTTAAGCCCAGTAGCAGCTTCAGAACCTTTAAGACATGCGTCAGCGACAGCCTCTGTAAATAGAGCTATTGACCTTATAGAATCATCATTACCTGGAATAACATAGTCAATTCCTTCAGGATTACTGTTTGAATCAACTATGCCAATGATTGGTATTCCCATCTTACTTGCTTCGGAAACTGCTATCGCCTCTCTTTTTACATCAATTATGAACAAAGCATCCGGCAATCCGCCCATTTCTGTGACGCCTCCGATTGATTTTTGCAATCTATCTATGTCTCTTTGTATTTTTAAGCCTTCCTTTTTTGTGAGTTTATTAAAGGTTCCGTCCTCTTTTTGTCTAAGTAAATTCTCTAATCTTGTAATAGAAGACCTAATGGTTTTGTAGTTAGTAAGCATACCTCCAAGCCATCTCTCATTAACATAGGGCATTGAACACCTAACAGCTTCGTTCTTTATGATATCTGTAGCAGTTCTTTTTGTTCCAACAAAAAGAATTTTATTATTCTTTGCTGCAACACTTTCTATAAACTTCATGGCCGGTTTAATCATTTCGACCGTATGTTCTAAGTTTATGATATGAATTTTATCTCGAACACCAAAAATGTGATGCTCCATTTTTGGATTCCAATATTTGGTTTGATGTCCGAAGTGGACACCTGCTTGTAGCATTTCCTCTAGCGTAATATCTGCCATGTGCTCTTCCTTAATTATCGAAAAACATTACATTTTTCTGGTTATACTTCCATGAACTTACAGAACTGACTAAAAATGAGCAATTTTTAGCACCTTAGATCTGAAACAGTTACATGTGTTTCTTTGAGAAACATATCTCAGGGTGCGTTTTATACCATAAATTCCTTAATTCAAGAATAGATATCTTGCATAGAGTAAAGACCTGGATCTTTATTCGAAAGCCATTTTATTCCCTTTAAAGCTCCCAATGAGAAGAGATTTCTATCTTTGGCTTTATGAGTTATTTGTAGATCTTCGCTTTCAAAAGAGAAAATAAGTTTATGTTCACCTGGATTGTTTCCCTTTCTGATGCTTTCAATGGACACTGAGGTATTGGGAAAGACCTCTTCTACAATCTTTTGCAAGTCCAACGCAGTTCCTGAAGGTGAATCTTTCTTTTCGGTATGATGTGTTTCTTCTAAATGAAGACTTTTGACGTCAGTGAAAGAATCTTTACTTTTTAGCAGTATTTCCTTTAATAATGCTATCCCTTGGCTAGTATTGGGAGCAAAAAGAATTGGAATTTTTTTTCCTGAATTTTTAATTGTTTCTAACTGATCTTCGTTAAAGCCAGTTGTACCAATTAAGATAGGTATTTGCCTTTTGATTGCCTCCTGAAGCGCCAAAACTGATCCATCTGGCGATGAGAAATCTATAATGGCATCAATTTTTAATTCTTTTGGAATATTGTGCGTAATATTAATTCCAATATTTTCTTTTCCAACTAATAAAGCAATGTCTTTTCCTAAGTTGATGTTTTTTTCGCTACAACTGCCACCAACCAACTTAAGGCTTTTATCAACTATTAGTGCCGTGGCTATTAATTTTCCAACTTTGCCAGTTATGCCTGATATAAAAATATTCACAAAATCAACTTTAATTATCAAAAAAAGATTTTACCTTAGAAAACCATTCTTCTTTTAATGGATTTTGTTTTGAATTTCCTGATATTGATTTATTAAATTCTTTCAAAAGCTCTTTTTGTTGCTTACTTAAATTTTGGGGAGTTTCAATTACAGCTCTACATAAAAGATCACCAGTAGAGCCTCCCCTTACTGGATTTATACCTTTTCCTCTAAGCCTAAATAATTTCCCTGTTTGAGTACCTTCGGGAATCTTTATTTTAACTTTACCTTCAAGAGTGGGTATTTGTATTTCGCCTCCAAGAGAAGCATCAACGAAACTAATAGGTGCCTCACAGTAAAGGTGCTTACCATCTCTCTCGAAAACATCATGCGGAAGTACTTTAATTTGTACAAAAAGATCTCCAGATGGACCTCCATTAGGTCCTGCCTCACCTTCCCCAGACAGCCTTATTCTATCTCCTGTATCTACTCCTGCAGGTATCTTAACAGACAGAGTCTTACGTTTTTCTACTCTTCCATTACCTCTACAGACACTACAAGGATTACTAATAATTTGACCTGAGCCAGAACATTTACTGCAAGTTTGGGCAACTGAGAAAAAACCTTGTTGCATTCTCACCTGGCCTGCTCCACCACATGCATCACATGTTATAGGTTTACTTCCCTCACTAGCTCCCGATCCATTACATGGACTGCAGGTCTCTAATGCAGGTATGGCTATTTTCTCGGTGACGCCCCTAAATGCATCTTCCAAATTTATTGTCATTGAGTATTGCAGATCAGATCCCTTGTTTGATCTCTGCCTACGGCCGAAAGGATCTCCACCTCCAAAGATATCTCCAAATATATCTCCAAAAATATCATTGAAACCTTGAGAACTACCGCCTCCAAAACCTGAAGCATTAACCCCATCATGACCGAACTGGTCATAAGCACTTCTCTTAGAAGAATCTGACAACACCTCGTATGCTTCAGATGCTTCTTTGAATTTTTCCGCAGCAGTGGGGTCATCTGCATTACGGTCCGGATGATATTTCATCGCAAGCTTACGATAAGCTTTTTTCAAGTCTTCTTCAGATGCACCTCTCTGCACACCCAAAACATCATAGTAATCTTTTTTTGACATCTGATTACTTAAATCCTTATGGATTCCTGATTAGTTTTTTTGGCTTTCTTTCTCGTCAGTCACTTCTTCAAAATCAGCATCAACAACGTCTGACTCATCAGTTTTTGTCTCATCTGAGTTCGCAGATTCATTATTTTTAGCTTCTTCTTCGTACATTCTTTGTGCTAACGGAGCAGATGCTTCGGATAAAACTTTCACTTTTTCATCTATGATGGCTTTATCATCACCCTTTAGAGCTTCTTCAAGTTCTGCGATACCTTTTTCAATAGCTTCTTTCTCAGGATCTTCAACTTTATCTTTGGCCTCTTCCAATGTTTTTTTACAACTGTGGACAAGATTTTCTCCTAGGTTCTTTGCTTGAACCAGCTCTTCAAACTTTTTATCATCCTCAGCATGAGCTTCGGCATCCTTAACCATTTGTTCTATTTCTTCATCAGACAAACCACTGGAAGCTTTTATCTCAATAGATTGTTCTTTGTTCGTGGCTTTATCTTTAGCAGAAACATTTAAAATACCATTTGCATCTAGATCAAAAGAAACTTCAATTTGAGGCATTCCTCTTGGTGACGCAGGAATATCAGTCAAGTTAAATTGACCAAGAGTCTTATTTTCACTAGCTTGTTTCCTCTCACCTTGCAGAACATGGACAGTAACCGCTGTTTGATTGTCCTCAGCAGTTGAGAAAACCTGAGATTTGTTGGTAGGTATTGTTGTATTTTTGTCTATCAAAGGTGTCATAACACCGCCCATGGTTTCTATTCCTAAAGTCAATGGAGTAACATCTAATAAAAGTACATCCGTAACATCACCGGCAAGTACGGCACCTTGGATAGCAGCACCGACTGAAACAGCCTCATCAGGATTTATATCCTTTCTTGCTTCTTTACCAAAAAAGGCTTTTACCTTTTCTTGAACTAAAGGCATTCTTGTTTGGCCGCCGACTAAGATCACCTCATCAACATCTGATGTTTTCAAGCCTGCATCTTTTAACGCTATCTCAGTAGGTTTAATAGTTCTTTCTACAAGCCCTTCTACTAACGACTCCAATTTTGCTCTAGTTAATTTATGAACAAAATGCTTGGCACCGGAGGAATCGGCCGTTATGTAAGGTAGGTTAATTTCGGATTGTTGATTGCTTGACAGCTCTATCTTAGCTTTCTCAGCAGCTTCTTTTAATCTCTGTAATGCGGCAGAGTCATTATGAAGATCCAAGCCAGATTCTTTTTTAAATTCATCAGCCAAATAATCGATCAAGGCTATGTCAAAATCTTCACCGCCAAGGAAAGTATCACCATTTGTAGAAAGAACTTCAAATTGATGCTCTCCATCAAGCTCAGCTATTTCTATTATAGAAACATCGAAAGTTCCGCCGCCTAAGTCATATACAGCTATTTTTTGATCACCCTTTCCCTTGTCAAGGCCGTAAGCAAGGGCAGCAGCTGTAGGTTCATTTATTATTCTTTTAACTTCGAGGCCTGCTATTTTTCCGGCATCTTTGGTAGCTTGTCTTTGGGAGTCATTGAAATAAGCAGGTACTGTAATGACTGCCTCCTTTACTTCCTGTCCTAGGTAATCCTCGGCAGTTTTTTTCATCTTCTTCAATATTTCCGCTGAGACTTGTTGAGGAGCTAACTTTTTTCCTTCAGCTTCTACCCAGGCATCTCCGTTATCAGCAGAAATTATCTTATATGGAACCATATCAGAGTCTTTTTTTACTACATCATCATCATGCTTCCTTCCAATAAGCCTTTTTATGGCATATAAGGTATTGGCTGCATTAGTAACTGCCTGATTCTTAGCAGAATCTCCAACTTTAATCTCTTCTCCATAGGCTACAACAGAAGGTGTTGTTCTCTTTCCTTCAGAATTCTCAATAACTTTGGCTTGATCTCCTTCCATCACCGAGACACATGAGTTTGTTGTGCCTAAATCAATACCTATTACTTTTGCCATAATTAACTCCAAGCTATGTTGTTTTTACTTAAGATGGGGCTTAAGTTGGCTATTTCAAGAGTTTTTTTTAGTTTTCTTGTGGTTTTTTTGATACGACTACTTTTGAAGGTCTTAATGTTCGATCAAGGATTGTGTAACCTTTTTGTACAAAATCAATTATAGTGTTAGTTTCGAGAGTTTCATCTTCCAAAACAGATATTGCTTCATGTTTTTCGGGATCAAAAGTTTTGTCATCTTCATTGATTTGCTCAATACCTTGCGTCTTGAGGGAATTTTCAAGACTCTTCAACGTCAGATCAAGGCCTTCTTTTACATTGTCATCTGTGCAAGACTCAATAGCCCTTTCAAGATTATCAGCTACGGACAAAAACTCTTTGGCAAGCGACTCAACACCAAAAAGCCTTGCCTTTGTTACCTCCTGAGCAGCAATTCTCCTAACATTTTGAACTTCAGCTTTGGCTCTTAACAGTTGATCCTCTAAATCTTTTATTTTCTCTTCTTCAGAAAGAGCTGCGTCAGCACTTTCTTCTGTGTTATCTGATGAAGAACCTATTTCTTCATCAACACTTGATTCCTTAGAATTTTCATGATCTTCTGTATTATTCAATGGTAACTCCTTTGAATTCTATATGGGTTTAAAAATATATCTAATACTATTTATCTTGCAAAGGCTTTACATACAAAACCATACTATGATCGATAATCTCGTAGCCTCTTTCTTTCGCAAGTATCCTTTGCCTTTCTTCGATAATATCATCAGTAAATTCAATAACATCTCCTGTATTGAGACAAACCATATGATCATGGTGATCCGATGGTGTTAATTCGTAAACAGCATGGCCCTCTTCAAAGTTATGTCTTATACAGATTCCTGCTTGCTCAAACTGTGTCAATACTCTGTAGACAGTAGCTAGTCCCACTTCCTCTCCAGCATCAATCAACCTCCTATAAATTTCTTCTGCACTCAAGTGAGCTTTATCACCATCTTCGAGCAGCTCAAGAATTCTAAGTCTAGGAAGAGTGACCTTCAAACCAGCTTTTTTTAATTCAGCATCATCAGTCAATTTTTTTACCTTTTAAAGCTTAAGATTAATTCTTTGTTGATATTATAATGGGGTCACAAATTTTAAGGAATATTAATGAAAAAAAATTTAAGTTTTTCTAGCATTATCTTGTTAACACTTCTTGTTTCAAGCTGCAGTATTCCAAGAATTTATCAAGTAGTAATTAGTCAAGGTAATCTAGTAGATCAAGAAATGCTCGATAAGCTTGAGGTTGGGATGACGGAATCACAGGTCAAGTTCGTAATGGGCACTCCCCTGATATCAGATACTTTTTATCCTAACAGGTGGGATTATTTCACTTCGGTTACTCAGGGAGATAAATCCTTCACAAATCAAAAGATAACACTATTCTTTGAAGAAAATAAGCTAGTAAGTTGGGAAGGAAAAATTGATAATCCCAAATAATCAAAAGAAGAAGTATAGAAAAACACAACCAACCATCACTGGAGAAATATAGCGCACGCTAAAATACCAAAGCTTGAACAATAAACCTTCTTTTATCTTTAATTCTTCGAGTACATCTTCTTTTTTCATTTTCCAACCAACAAATATTGCAATAAATATACCTCCCAAAGGTAGCATGATCTGATTTGTTAAAAAGTCAGTTGCATCAAAGAAGTTTCTCCCAAAAATTGTAAATTCACCGAGTAAATTGAAAGATAATGCGCTTAGAATACCTAAAGACCAAGCAACTAGACCTAAGCCGAGTGTTGCAGTAATTCTTTTAATTTTTAGAGACTCAATAAGCCAAGCAACGCCAGGCTCTATTAACGAAATTGATGAACTTAATGCAGCAATGCTTAACAGGATAAAAAACAAAGTTCCAAAAAATACACCAAACGGCATAGAGCTAAAAGCAATAGGCAATGTTACAAATACCAAGCCTGGACCCTCTGAGGCCGCAAGGCCATTAGCGAAAACAATTGGAAAAATTGCTATGCCCGCTAAAAGAGCTACACCCGTATCGAGGGCAGCAACGGAAATTGCAGTTTTTCCTATATTCTGATCAGCAGGCATATATGCACCATAAGCCATTATCGCACCCATCCCGAGGCTGAGAGTGAAGAAAGCTTGACCTAAGGCCTCTAGCATTACTTCGGGAGTTATCTTGCTGAAGTCAGGTTGGAAAAGGTAAACCAATCCCTCGAAAAATGCTCCAGTTTGAGTTGAATAAATACACAACAATAATACTATGACAAAAAGCATTGGCATTAATGTATTGATCCACTTTTCAAGGCCTTCAAGGATCCCTCTTGCAACAATAAAAATTGTTATCACTAAAAAAAGCGTATGCCAGAAAATTAAAGATGTTGGACTAGATAAGAGTTCATTAAAGCTTGCCGTTGAGCTCTCTGCAGTAATATTTTGAAAGCCATTAAAAACATAGGACAATGCCCAGCCAGCTGCAACACTGTAAAAGGAAAGAATTAATAAACCTGCAAGTGCACCTGTAGCGCCCAGCAAAGTCCATGCTTTACTGGCTTTGGCTTCGATGGCAAGAATTTTCATAGTATTTGCAGGACTACTTCTTCCTCTTCTACCAATCATGATCTCTCCTAACATGATTGGTAAACCAATAATAGCTATACAAGCAAGGTAGACCAAAACAAATGCACCGCCTCCATTGTCACCCGCCATATAGGGGAACTTCCAAATGTTCCCAAGTCCAACTGCAGAACCAGTTGCTGCTAATATAAATGTCCACCTGCTAGACCAAGTACCATGAATAGATTCTCTATTTGACTGCATTTAGTAATAAATTTCTAAAGGATTTGTATAAGGATTTAACCAATAAGTTAAGATTACCATAAGACAAATACACAAGATAATGCTTATTTTATCGATCAGAACAACATAGGGTTGATCTAACTTATTAATCTGATTGTTGATAAATTTTACATGTCTGACGCCGTAGATAGTTAGCAAAAGAAACCCTACTCCCCATGCAGGATTGATGTAGAAACTTGATATACCTCCAATAGTAGCAATCAAGATAGGAACAAACGCTATCAACAACAATTCGGTTTGTTGTTTGATCAAAGATGCTCTCATGCCCCAAATAATTCCTGCAAGAAAAAATAATAATATTGAAAAGTAGACTTGTGAAACGTGGGCCAAAATAAAGGCAGTTTCATCTGAAGAAAACCAAAGAGAAGCTGTCAATAAAATAAAGGGCGTAATTGAAATGAAGACAATTCCACGGAACGACCTAAATAAAACATTTTCATAACTCATGTCTGATACAATTTTATAACAATATTTACTTAAGGGTTGTGGCTAAGAAAAGAAAGAAATCAGAAAACTCAATTTCGGAGAACAGAAAAGCAAGATTTGATTTTGCAATATTAAAGAGTTTTGAAGCGGGTATTTCTCTTTTGGGATGGGAAACGAAAAGCATCAGACAAAATAATGCTCAACTAGCTGAATCCTATGTTTTGTTAAAAGGTGGAGAAGCTTGGCTGATTGGATGTTACGTTGATCCTCTGAAAAATAGTATTTTAGATATGGAACCAACCAGATCAAGGAAACTATTGTTAAATAAGAAAGAACTTACTGAAATAATTAAATCTACTGCCCAAAAGGGAAATACTTGCATTCCTACAAAACTATATTGGAAAAATGGACTTATAAAGTGTGAGATTGCCCTAGCCATTGGTAAAAAGACACAAGATAAAAGAAATACCATCAAATCTAGGGATTGGGAACGCCAGAAAGCGAAAGAACTTAGAGACAGAAACAAATATTAGTGAACCAATTAAATGAAGGGTATAATCCTCAAACTTTTTTTGGGGGCGAACTGGCTTCGACAATAGATACAAACCCCTAAGTGCATGTCGAGAAGGTTGTAATTCTCGTTAAACAATTACTTCAAACTTGTTAGTTGGCGAAAACGCAGACTACGCTCTAGCCGCTTAATTGGCTAGCTACTCTTGGTAACGTGCTCGTGCGCCTCCAAAAGTAGACGACTTCACGAGATGCTGAAATTGCTCTTCTCATTAGTAATTTCTTAAGAATAAATTGAGATCGTCTTTTAATCCCTGTTTATCGGGTGCTAGAAGATTAAATTAATAGATAAAACTAAGCATGTAGATCTTATGGCAGAGTTCTAGTGGACGCGGGTTCAATTCCCGCCGCCTCCACCAAACACTGTTCTCTCAATATAACTAAGATCCTCAAGTTATTATGTTATGCCTTAATCTGAATAAACTTATAATATAGTTAGAAGGGGAGATAGTAATGTCAGGAATTAAAAAACAAGATGGTCCAGTAGCTGTGACAGGTGCAAGTGGATATATAGGTTCAAGAATTGTAGAGGATTTATTACAGCAAGGTTATGAAGTTCATGCTTGTGTTAGAGATGCAAGTAATGAAAAAAAAGTAAATCATTTGTTAGAACTAGGAAAAAGTTCAGTTAATGGCAATGTGAAATTATTTGAAGGTGATCTTTTTAAAAAAGGTAGCTATGACAAAGCTTTTATAAATTGTTCTGCTGTAATTCATGCAGGAGCTACGGTTGGATTTAACAGAGAAACACCCCAAGAAGTTTATGATGGTTGCTTCACAGAAAATGAGCATGTGGTCGAATCTGTAATAAAGTCCGATAGCATCAAACGCCTTGTCTTTACAAGCTCTTTTGCTGCTGTTGCACATCCAAGACCAGAGGGATATGTTTTTGATGAGAAAGATTGGTGTGGTGATAATGTCGAAGCTTACAAAGGTGCCTGGAGCACTGATAATATTTCAAAAAATAGAGATATCGCCTACGCAATGGCTAAAGCAAATACCGAAAAGTATATTTATGAGATAGCTGAAAAGGATGGAAACTTTGAAGCCATATCTATAAATCCACTTCATGTGATAGGGCCGTTGTTGACTGAAAATCATAATCAGTTTTTCAGTTGGCAGTTTTTTATTTTACAACTTCTTAAGGGTGTGAATTTTGGCTCTTATAATGGTCAACAAGTAAGAAGCGATAGAATGCTATGGAATATGGTTGATGTTAGAGACGTTGCTAAAGCTCATAGGATGGCTGCAGAGAGTGATAATGCCAAAAACGGCTCAAGATATATTCTATCTGCCTCAGACACCTCTGGAGAAATGTTCACATGGGAGTTACAGGCAAAACTTAGAGAACTATTTCCTCATATTGAAAATATAGGTGGCGAAAGAATGGAGAGGGACAAACCTGCCAAAACTACCTATGATTCTCCAAGATCTTATTGTAAGAAGGCTATCAAAGAGCTTGGTCTGTCACCTATCAAGATTGAAGATACTCTAAAAGAGACGGGTGAATCCTATGAAAGATTAGGTCTCTTATAGGTTTAATATTTAAGGTTTACCACATCCCGGTACATCAACTTGGGTTATCTCTATTTTTCCAGATTTTTCTCGCAAAGCTGCCTCTGGATCAACACCTGAGCCATTAGAAGTGCATATGAATAAAGTTCTTCTATCTTCTCCCCCAAGCATGCAGGCAAAAGCATTGGTTTGAACTGGTATTCTTTCAGAAATCATTCCTCCCTCATGCACTCTAATAACTTCTGCGGTTGATGGTGAAGCTACCCAAATAGCTCCTTCCTCATCAATACACATCCCATCTGGTAATGGCACAGTTCCTTCTTCTGCATTAGCCTTTAGATCTGCCCAAATTCTTCTATTGCTCAAGCTGCCATCCTCTGACTTGTCAAATGCAGTTAGTCTTGCAGCATAAGTTTCACCTACAATTAATGTTTTATTATCAGGCGTAATTACAGTTCCGTTTGGAAAAAATAAATTATCTGCCGCCAAGACGGGTTCTTCTCCAGGTCTCACTAATATCAAATTAGTAGGCTTAATTTCTTCACCGTCGTATGTATTAAATCCAAAATTACCGATAAAAGCATTGCCATCAATATCAACCACCATGTCGTTGCAATGGAAGCCTGAGAGTTCGGTCAAATCAGCTCTTTCGGTGAGCAGTCCATCCTTAAAACTCATTAGTTTTCTATCTTTCATTGACACAATTAACATCGTGCCATCAGGAGTCCAGCCCAATCCGGAAGGTTGATTAGGAATTTCAACTATAACCTCATGCTTTCCTGAAAGATCTAATGAATAAACTTTATGACTATAAAAATCAGAAAAATAGAATTTATTTTCATGCCATCTTGGCCCTTCTCCAAAAGTAAGCCCCTTCATCAATGTCTCTAATTTACGTTCCATATAGACAAGTCCTTAATTTATGTACATATCATCCAGAAGATTTATGACTTCTTCAACTTTTATATCTTCTAAGTTTTCTTTCTGAATCACTCTTGCTTTGTCGGACCATGGTTTCCAATTCACTAGATTACTTGGCCCAAACAAAGTTACTGAATCAGTATTTACAGATGCAGCTATATGAGAAGCAACTGAATCTAAACCAATAAAACATTTACAACCTTGAATCAAAGCTGCAAGTTCAGGGAGTGTTATTTTACCAGCGAGATTCAAAACTTTATTATCATCTGTTAGTTCAGACTTTTCTATTATTTCACTTACATAATCTATTTCATGAGTATCAGGTCCGGATGTAATGACAATAAGACAATCTTTATCTGCTAAATTTTTTATTAGCTGACTGAATTTTTCTTTTTGCCATAATTTTTTTTCTCTTCTTGATGTAGGTTGAATTAAAAAATAAGACTTATTAACAGGCAGTGTAAATTTTTTTCTCAGTGAGTTGTATTTCTCATTCAAAAGAAATGGATCTAGGCTTAAATTTTTATCATATATTTCTAAACCAAGACTTTTCAAAGCAGAAAGATTTCTCATCACAATATGGCTATCCAGAGCTTCAGGAAATATATAAGTAAATGATTTTGTCCACAGTCTTTTTCTTCGTTTCCTGTCATCAACTGCTGCTTTCAAAACTTTGCCTAAAGCCCAGCTCATGGGTACAACTCTCCATTGAGTGGTTAGAAAAAAAGCATAATCATAATTTTTTGCTCTTAATTTCTTCCATAGATAATATTCTTTTCTTAACCTTATCCAAATGTTCTCCTTAGACGAACTATCTATTTCAATAATCTCTGAAACAGCTTTCTCCTCTTCCAAAATTGAACCAGTACCCCTGTAAACCAATAGATCAATTTCACTATCTTGAAAGTTTAGCTTTATATTATCGAGCATGGGCTTGGTGAGAAGCACGTCTCCATGAAATCTTAATACAACAATCAGAAACTTTTTAGTCATAGGCTATTTTGTTACTTGACACTTCGCTCTACAGAATGCATTATGCGCTCCCTTCATTGATATACAAGATTTATGGCTAATATTAAATCAGCGATTAAAAGAGCAAGACAGAATACTAAAAGGAATGCTCTGAAAAGTTCTCAAAGAGCTACCACAAGAACGGCAGTAAAAGCTGTTCTAAATGCTATTGAGGAAAATAATAAGGACTCTGCAAAAGAAGCTCTTGCTAAGGCTGAGAAAACACTAGATTCTATGGCAGGAAAAAAAGTAATAACAAAAAATAAAGCTTCTAGAACAAAATCAAGACTATCAAAAAAAGTTAAGGCTTTAACTTAATACTAGATTATTTCTGTGAATTACCTCTTCCTCGGAAAGGTGCCCTAAAATATTTCTAATTTCTTCGGTGTTAATTCCTTTGATCTTTTCGAGCTCTCCACTACTGAAATTAGATAAACCCCTTGCTATTTCATTTCCATCTACGTCCTTACACTGTATGAGATCACCTCGTTTAAAAGAACCTTCTATCTCTAAAATTCCAACTGGTAAAAGGCTCTTTCCTTTTTCAATTAAAGCTTGAGATGCACCGTTATCTATAACAGCACTTCCTGCGACGGAACCAAAAGAGGCAATCCAAAGTTTTCTTGATTGAAGAGTTGATTTATTTGAGCTAATTTTAGTTCCGACCTTTTCACTCCTATATATTCTTAATAAGGTGTCATCATCTAATCCACTAGCGACCCATGTTTCTGCACCAGAGTTAAGAGCCATTTTGGCAGCTTCTAACTTAGTTTTCATACCGCCTCTTCCTAGAGCTCCAGATGCACTACTCATTTGTTGTGAAAGATCTATTTTTCTATCATCAATGTTAATTTCAGCTAAAAGATATGCACCACTATTATGATTGGGGTCATCTGAAAGTATTCCTTCCTGATCAGTCAGCATTATGAACTTATCTGCCCTAATAAGTCCGGCTAACGCAGCCCCGAGTCTGTCATTGTCTCCATATGAAATTTCTTCGATCGCTACACAATCATTCTCATTAACAATAGGAATAACGGATAGTTCTAAAAGGGATTCGATTGTATTTTTGGCATTCAAATATCTTTTCCTGTTTGCTATATCGTCATGAGAAATTAAGACTTGACCAGTTGTGTGACCGAAAAATGTAAATATCTCTTGATAGATTTCAGATATTCCCCTTTGTCCTACTGCTGCACATGCTTGTAAAACTGCTAATGATTGAGGTCTTTGTTTAATACCTAACTCACTCATACCTTTTGCAATAGCACCAGAAGAAATAATTATGACTTCTTGTCCCTCCTTTTTCAAAAAATTAACTTGCTCAGCCAAATTTTTTAAGAAGTTATGATTTATTCCATCTTGCTGTCCGGAAACTAAGCTACTTCCTGCCTTGATGACCCACTTTTCACCCTTTTTCATTAGAAAGCTCCATTTGTTTCCCAATATCGCGCATTAGATTGTCAGTTCCAATCCTCTTTGCTGCAGAAATACAATATATATAAATGTCACCCTTAAACTTATTGTTCAATGTTTCTACCAGCAAGCTTAGACTCTCTTCATCTACTAAATCTATTTTATTTAAGGCTAACCATTTTACCTTCTGTATTAATTTAGAGTCATAATTGATAACTTCGTCAACCAATTCATCTAATTCATCTATTACTTGTTCATGAGTTTTATTATAAATATCAACAATATGTATGATCTCTTTTGTTCTAGTGAGGTGCTTTAAAAATTGAATCCCGAGACCAACTCCCTCAGAAGCACCGGTTATTAATCCAGGAATATCAGAAATAACAAAGCTCGAGTTTTCTGAATAATCAACAACACCTAAACTAGGGTTAAGTGTAGTAAAGGCATAGTCAGCTACTTTTGGTTTTGCACTTGAAACTGCCCTGACAAGAGATGATTTTCCAGCATTTGGCTTACCTAAAAGACCAATATCCGCTAGAAGCCTGAGTTCTAATTTAATTTGAAGATATTCTCCTTCTTTTCCTTCAGTAAACTTTGTTGGCGATCTATTTGTAGAGCTTTTGAAACGTAAATTACCAAGACCACCCTTACCACCCCTACAAATACATATTTCCTCTCTATCATTAACTAAATCAGCTATTGCTGCATTTGTATTGGATTCATAGATAAGAGTGCCGCATGGAACTTCAATCACTAAATTATTACCATCTGAGCCGGTTTTATTTTGACTACCCCCTTTCTTGCCATTTTGAGCTTCAAATTTTCTTTGAAATCTAAATTTAGAGAGTGTATTGAGATTTTCAACAGATTTAAAAACAATATCGCCGCCACGACCACCATCGCCTCCATCAGGACCACCTTTAGGAATATTTTTTAATCTTCTGAAGCTTGAAAGCCCATTGCCGCCATCCCCTGCTTTGACGTCTATGTGAACTTCATCAATGAATTTCATTGATCTATTATATGATATGAAGAAATTAAGCCCTTAAGCTAGAGGCTCTACGTTGACAAACTGTCTTAATTTGGGTCCTTTTTTTACAAATGATACCTTACCGTCAACTTTAGAAAACAAGGTATGGTCTTTTCCAAGACCAACATTTTTGCCAGGATGGAATTTTGTTCCTCTTTGTCTAACTATTATTGAACCAGCAGATACAGTTTGACCACCATAACTTTTTACACCCAATCTCTTAGATTGTGAGTCTCGTCCATTCCTGCTGCTTCCTCCAGCTTTTTTATGTGCCATTTTTTTCTAATTAAGAGTTAATAGACTCTATTGTGATTTCACTATATTTCTGTCTGTGACCGTAGGTTCTTCGATAATCCTTTCTTCTTTTCATTTTGAAAACTCTTATTTTGTCATGCTTTCCGTGAGAAATTAACTTCGCTGTGACCTTGGCATTTTCCAAGTAGGGATTACCAATTTTAGAGTCCTTACCATTTGATATCATCAAGACTTTATTGAATTCAATCGTAGAACCTTCTTCTTCAGATAATAGCTCTACCTTAAGGCTCTCTCCTTCTGAGACTGTATGTTGTTTTCCTCCACTTTCGATTACGGCAAACATTAATTTCTCCAAACAGGGATAAAAGGACGTGCACTATACGAAAAAGATCAAATTTAAGCAATATAATTCCTTGATTTAGTCTACATAATTTAAAATATGAAAATTAATGGAATTATTATATAAATCGGTCATATCAGAAGAACTAAAAGAGCTGGAAAAAAGTTTATTAAGCTCAATATCTTCTGATATTTCACTGGCAACAGAAATTTCAAATTATCTTCTTTTATCAGGAGGTAAGCGATTAAGACCTGCCTTGTGCATATTGGTCTCGAAAGCGCTGGAATACGATGGGGAAGACTTAATAAAGTTAGCCAGTTCGATAGAATTGCTTCATACAGCGACATTGATACATGATGATGTAGTTGATGAAAGTTTGTTCAGAAGAGGAAAGGAAAGTATCCACTCCAAATGGGATAATGCCCATGGTGTTTTAGTTGGAGATTTTGTTTATTCAAAAGCTTTTCAGCTTATGGCAAGCTTTAAGAACCCAGAAATCATTAGAACTCTTGCTGACTCTACAAACAGAATTTCTGAAGGAGAAGTACTGCAACTTTCACTTAAATCTCAAGATTTGCTTGAAAAAGACTATTTCAATATAGTTGATAGAAAAACAGCTGAACTATTCAAGGCAGCTGTACTTACATCTGGAATCCTTGCCTCCTGTGAAAGCAATACCCTTCTCTGTTTAAGAGAGTTTGCAACCTCTTTGGGTATAGCCTACCAAGTTCAAGATGACATTCTAGATTATTTTGGTGATGAGGAATTAACTGGTAAGAAAAATGGAAAAGATTTCCAAGAAGGAAAATTCACATTACCCGTCATAATGGCAATGAAGTTGGCTAATTCGAAAGATAAATCTGCAATGATTTCCTTGCTCCAAGAAGGTGATCTTAAGAAATTTCCTCAAATGTTAGACTATCTAGTCGAAAAAAATATAAATTCTCAGATTAAAGAAACCTTTACCTTTTACTCCACAAACTGTCTTGAATCATTAGAAATACTACCTGAAAGTCCTTATAAAGACGCTCTAAAAGATATTGTCATCAATTTAGATTCAAGATTAACTTGATTTTTTATAAGTTGTTTTCATGTATCATGAGTTATCTACAGAGAAACAAATGTCTTTTTCACCTAAAAATAGTTATAACAAATCAGAAATTTTAGATTGTGCTGAAGGTAATTTATTTGGCGCAACGAATGGGCGTCTTCCTTCACCCAACATGCTCATGTTTGATCGAATAACAAAGATAAACGAGGATGGTGGTAAGTTTTCTAAAGGAGAGATAGTTGCAGAACTAGATATAAATCCTGAATTATGGTTTTTTGATTGTCATTTCAAAGGTGATCCGGTTATGCCAGGTTGCCTTGGCTTGGATGCTATGTGGCAATTGGTAGGGTTTTACTTGTGCTGGCTTGGAAATCCAGGAAAAGGAAGAGCCTTAGGATCCTCTGAAGTTAAATTCTTTGGTCAAGTTCTACCGACAGCAAAACTTGTCACACTAAAAATCGACATGAAACGAATTCTTAATTTAGATTTAACTGTAGGTATTGGTGAAGGCTCTATGCTTGTTGATGGAAGAGAGATATACAGTGCCAAAGGCCTCAAGGTAGGTCTTTTCCAAGATACTTCAAATTTCTAAGATGCGCGAGGTTGTAGTAACAGGAATGGGAATAGTTTCCAGCTTAGGAAATAATATTTCTGAAGTTACTAACTCTCTAGAAAATTTAAAATCAGGTATAACAAAAAATCATATAAATGCTGAACTCGGTTTAAGAAGTCAGGTTTCTGGATCGGTAAAAGATCTTGAAATGAAAGCGCTCATTGATAGAAAGCTATATAGATTCATGGGTGATGCTGCCGCTTACGCTTATTTAAGTACTGAACAAGCTATACATGATGCAGAACTAAATGAAGCTGAGTTATCAAGTGTCAGAACTGGTCTCATAATGGGCTCGGGTGGAGCCTCTTCGGAAGATCAAATTGACTCTGCAGATATATTAAGATCTAAGGGACTAAAAAGAATTGGTCCTTACAGAGTTACTAAAGCTATGGGTAGCACTGTTTCTGCCTGCCTAGCAACCTCTTTTGGCGTTAAAGGTATTAATTATTCAATTTCATCAGCCTGCGCTACCAGCGCACATTGTATAGGTTCAGGTATGGAGCAGATTCAATTGGGTAAACAAGATATTGTTATTGTTGGAGGAGGAGAAGCTGAACATTGGGGTATGACAAGTTTATTTGATGCTATGGGAGCCTTGTCTACTAAATATAATGAAACTCCAGAAGTAGCTTCTAGGGCATACGATAAAGATAGAGATGGTTTTGTTATAGCTGGCGGAGGAGGTACATTAATTCTTGAAGAAAAAGAACATGCCATCAAAAGAGGTGCAAGAATTTATGCAGAATTGACTGGATATGGGGCTACATCTGATGGAGAAGATATGGTGAGTCCTTCTGGTGAGGGAGGAAAAAGATGTATGGAAATAGCTTTAAAAATGACCAAAAGCAGCAAAGTTGATTATATAAATGCTCATGGAACAAGCACTCCTGCAGGAGATATAACTGAATTGAATGCAATATATTCAGTTTTTGGAGAAGATCTTCCTATGATAAGTTCAACTAAATCCCTTTCTGGACATTCCTTAGGGGCTGCAGGAGTTCACGAATCAATTTTTAGCCTGATAATGATGAAAGAGGGTTTTGTAGTTGGTTCTGCTAATATAGAAAATCTTGATGAAGGCGCGGCTGATTTTCCAATTGTGCGAGAAAATACGAAAAAAGAAGTCAATAAGATATTAAGTAATAGCTTTGGTTTTGGCGGAACAAACGCAACTTTAATTTTCGAAAAGGTTTAAAAAGGTATATCGTCGTCAGTAATACCGCTTTCAGGCATAGCACCATTACTCACATCCTGATTCATGTCTTCATAGTTATTACTTGCTGAGGAGCTTGCTCTACTATCCAGAAATTGCATATCTCTGCCAATTACCTCAGTTGTATAACGGGTTTGCCCGTCTTGCTCCCATTTTCGTGTTTGCAGTTGTCCTTCTATGTAAACCTTTGAACCTTTTTTTAAATATTCCCCAGCATTCTCAGCCAATCTATTCCAAAGTACCACTCGGTGCCATTCTGTTTTTTCTTGATCTTGCCCTGATTCTTTATCTTTCCAAGATTCAGAAGTTGCCAAACTAAGAGTTGTAACCGCTGCTCCGCCGGCTGTAAATCTTACCTCAGGATCTTGTCCTAAATTTCCTACTAGGATAACTTTATTTATTCCACTTCTTGCCATATAAATTTTAGTTTAGTTAATATTCGCAACACCGATTATAATCTCTTTTCTGTAGTTAAGTTCCAAAACATTAAATTATTTAATGAAACACATAAAGGTAAGGGGTGCACGCCAGCATAACCTAAAAAATATTGATATAGATATCCCAAGGGATAATCTTGTTGTCATAACTGGTCTATCTGGATCAGGCAAATCAAGCCTTGCCTTTGACACACTATATGCTGAAGGTCAGAGAAGGTATGTTGAGTCATTATCAGCTTACGCTAGGCAATTTCTTTCAATGATGGAAAAACCTGATATTGATCATATAGAAGGCTTGTCTCCTGCTATATCTATTGAGCAAAAAACTACATCTCATAATCCAAGATCAACTGTTGGAACGGTAACTGAGATTTATGATTATCTCAGACTGCTGTTCGCACGTGCAGGTACCCCAATTTGTCCGGAACATAATATTTCACTCGAAGGTCAAACCTCAAATCAGATTTGTGACAAGATATTGGAACTACCTGAGAATACTAAATTAATGATTCTTGCTCCTTTGATAAAGGATCAAAAAGGCGAACATCTGCATATCTTCGAAGAGCTGAAGTTACAAGGTTATGTTCGAATGAGAGTTAATGGTCTAACGGTGGATGTTGATGATAAACCTAAGCTTAACAAAAATAAAAAACACTCTATTGAAGCTGTTGTAGATAGACTTGTTTTACCATCACAAGCAGATGAGAATTTTAAACTACGACTCGCTGAGTCAGTAGAGAATGCTTTAGTTCTTGGAGACGGTAACCTAATAATCTCTCTCATTGATAAATCAGAGGACATCACTTACAGCTCTAAAATGGCCTGTAGTGAATGTGGATATAGTATTCCTGAATTGGAACCACGTTTATTCACTTTCAACAATCCTGCTGGAGCTTGTTCTGATTGCGAAGGACTGGGTGTTAAGCAATACGTGGATATTGCAAAAGTAATTCATGAACCATCTGCAAGTTTAAAGGAAGGAGCAATAGTGGGATGGGATGTAAGCCACAGATATCACTTCCATTTAATTAAATGTTTATCAAGAGAATTTAAATTCTCATTGGATGAACCATATGAAAACCTTTCTCAAGAAGTTAAAGATATCCTGATGAATGGTACTAAAGACATACCAGTTGATTTTAGCTGGAGAAACAAGAGAGGGAGTCTTGTAGAGAGAATTTTTCCTTTTGAAGGTGTTATAAATAATATCGACAGAAGGTATAAAGAAACAGACTCAAGCTGGAGCAGAGATAATTTGTCTAAGCTTATTTCTTTATCATCTTGTAAAGCTTGTTCAGGTACTAGGCTGAGGAAAGAGGCAAGAAACGTGTTCATAGAAGATATAAATTTACCAACAATTACTTCTTATACTATCGAACAGGCCTTTAATTTCTTCTCTAATTTGAATCTGAGAGGATCAAAAAGAGAAATTGCGGAAAGAATTACTAAAGAGGTAAATGAGAGATTGGAATTCTTGATTGATGTGGGATTAAATTATTTAACTTTAGACAGAAGTGCAGAAAGTTTGAGTGGTGGCGAAGCACAAAGAATAAGACTGGCAAGTCAGATCGGGGCCGGATTAGTTGGTGTAACATATATCCTTGATGAACCATCGATAGGTCTCCACCAAAGAGATAATGAAAAACTTCTTAAAACTCTAAAAAAATTAAGAGATCTAGGAAATACAGTGATTGTTGTAGAGCATGACCATGAAACTATGCTCTTGTCAGACCATGTTATAGATATAGGTCCAGGAGCAGGAGTGCATGGAGGCAAAATTTGTGCTGAGGGTACTGCTGCTCAAATATCTAAATCTGAGGATTCAATAACTGGACAGTACCTTTCTGGAAAAAGAAAAATAGAAATTCCCAAAAAAAGGGTTAAATTTAATAAAGAAAGATTAATAAAGCTTAATGGAGCGTCAGGTCATAATCTTAAATCAGTTAACCTTGAACTTCCTTTAGATCTGTTTGTATGTATAAGTGGAGTTTCTGGATCTGGCAAATCAACCCTTATTAATCAAACCCTGCTGCCAGCTATATCAAATGAAATTTCTAAAGCTGAAAAAAGAGATACTAAACCCTTCAAAAAGCTATCTGGTTTGAATGATATCGATAAAATTATAGAGATTAGTCAAAGTCCAATAGGAAGAACTCCCAGATCAAATCCTGCTACCTATACTGGTCTATTTACTCCCCTTAGAGAATTATTTGCTGGAACTCAAGAAGCAAGATCAAGAGGCTACAAAATAGGAAGATTTTCATTCAATGTAAAAGGAGGTAGGTGTGAAGCCTGTCAAGGCGATGGAGTAATTAAAGTTGAAATGCACTTTCTCCCTGACGTATATGTAAAGTGTGATGTTTGTGACGGACACAGATACAACAGAGAAACATTAGATATCAAATATAAGGGCAAAAATATATATGAGGTTTTAAATATGACTGTTGAGGACTCTCTCATGTTTTTTGACTCAATACCTTCAATAAAAAGAAAACTTGAGACTTTAATGGATGTTGGTCTGGGGTATGTAAAACTTGGACAACAGGCTACAACTTTATCAGGAGGTGAAGCACAACGGGTAAAACTAGCGAAAGAGCTCTCAAAAAGTGCATCAAATCACACTTTATATATACTTGATGAGCCAACAACTGGTCTGCATATGTATGACGTGGAACTGTTATTGAGGGTTTTAAAGAGATTACGGGATAATGGAAATACTGTTGTTGTGATTGAACACAACATGGATGTTATTAAAACTAGTGATTGGGTAATAGATTTAGGACCTGAGGGAGGTTCAGATGGGGGTGAGATAATCGCCGTAGGTACCCCTGAAGAACTTGCAAAGATTAAAAAGTCCCATACAGGTGAACACCTAAAAAAAGAGTTAAGAAGCTAAGCAGTTTCTTCTACAGATGTTTCTGTTTCCTCATCAGCAGCAACTTCTTCTGTAACGAATTCAATTTGAGCAGCGGGGGCTTTATCACCCTGTCTCAAGCCTCTTTTTATAACTCTCAAATATCCGCCTGGTCGGTTTTTGTATCGAGGACCAAGTTCATCAAAAAGTTTTGCAACTGCTTCTTTCGATTGTAGTCTTGAATATGCAAGTCTTTGGTTTGCGACAGTATTTTTCTTTGCTAAGGTGACCAAAGGTTCCAAAAAACCCCTTATTTCCTTTGCTTTAGCCAAAGTAGTTTTCACTGACTCATGCTCAATGATAGATATGGCTAAGCTCTTTTTTAAAGCATTCCTTTGAGGACTATTTCTGTTGAGCTTTCTACCCGATTTTCTGTGTCTCATATTAATTCTTAATTACTTTCTGGCGGCCAGTTATCCAAAATTAATCCCAATGAAAGTCCCCTTGAGAGGAGAACTTCTTTTATTTCATTGAGGGATTTTTTACCTAAGTTAGGAGTCCTTAGAAGGTCAGATTCCATTCTTGTGACAAGATCACCAATGTAATGAATATTTTCTGCTTTTAAACAATTTGCAGATCTGACTGTAAGCTCTAATTCATCGACAGGCCTCAACATTATGGGATCTATTTTTGCTTCTTCTTTCTCTTCTATGACTTCCTCAAGTCTGCCCAATTCAGCAAAAGCAGACAATTGATGTTGAAGAATCGTAGCTGAGATTCTTAATATCTCTTCTGCTTCTAATGTTCCATCAGTATCAATATCAACTGTCAATCTATCCAAATTAGTACGCTGCTCAACCCTTGCATTATCAACTTGATAACTTACACGACGTATAGGGGAGTATGTAGCATCCAATCTCAATAAACCTGTTTCTTGGCCTTCATCTTCACCCAGAGGTTTAACAGGGACAAACCCCCTACCTCTTGTGACTTTCATTGTCATATTGATTGAACCTTCATCATTTAGTGTAGCTAAGTGATGGTCTGGATTGATAATCTCTACACCATTTGGAATTTCTATGTCAGCTGCTGTGACAGCTCCACTTCCTGATTTAGAAAGAGTTAATTCAGCATCTTCAACTTCAGTTAATCTCACAGAAAGATCTTTGAGGTTTAACAAGATATCTATGACATCCTCTTGCACACCTTCTATTGTGCTATATTCATGAAGAACACCCTCAATTTTTACTTCAGAAACAGCTGTACCCGGCATTGATGAAAGAATAATTCTTCTCAAAGCATTGCCAAGTGTATGCCCAAAACCCTGTTCGAGAGGTTCTAAAACTATTTTGGATCTTGTGGGACCTGACTCTTCTACAACTATCTCAGTTGGTGTTAAAAAATCTTTAATAATATCGTAATTATCTGTCATATTTTTCCTCTTTTATTTTGAATAAAGCTCAATGATTAGATTCTCATTTATATCGGTGTCTAAAGATGCTCTATCAGGTACGTTTTTGAATGTTCCTGAGAAACTTGATGTATTTACATCAATCCATTCACATTCTTCTCTATTTTTTGAAAAGTCTAAAGCTTGTTGTATTCTGCTCTGGCTTTGAGCTTTTTCAGAGATGGAAATCTCATCTCCAGGGTTTATTTTATAACTAGGTATATTCACCTTTTTATTGTTAACTAAAACAGCCTTATGACTAACAAGTTGTCTTGCTTCAGATCTTGTAGAAGCGAAACCCATTCTGTATACAACATTATCTAATCTACTTTCTAGGATTTGTAGAAGATTATCTCCAGTAACTCCTTTCATCCTTGCTGCATGTTTATAGTAAGTTTTAAACTGCTTTTCCATGACTCCGTAAATTCTCCTCACCTTCTGTTTCTCTCTTAATTGGACTCCATAATCAGAAATTCTTGGACGTCTAGTTCTGCCATGTTGGCCGGGTACCGTCTCAGACTTACACTTAGAGTCATGAGATCTAATTCCACTCTTCAAAAGAAGGTCTCTACCTTCTCTTCTGGATAATTTACATTTTGGGCCAATATATCTAGCCATTAAACTCTCCTCCTCTTAGGTGGTCTACATCCATTATGGGGAATGGGTGTTACATCAGTTATCTTTGTAATTTTAAAACCTTTCGAATTTAGACCTCGAATTGCAGATTCTCTTCCAGAACCTGGACCTCTGACTTGAATCTCAAGACTTTCGATACCTACCATTTTAACTTTATCTCCAACAGCCTCTGCAGCTCTTTGTGCTGCGAAAGGTGTACTTTTTCTCGAACCTCTGAAACCTTGTGCTCCTGAACTAGATTGAGCGATTGCATTGCCCTGTTTATCAGTAATACTGATAAGGGTATTGTTGAAAGAGGCATGAATGTGGGCTATGCCCTCGCTTATTCTTTTCTTTGTATTTTTTTTTGTTGCCATAACTTTATCTTCTTATAGGACGCTTAGGACCTTTTCTAGTTCTTGCATTATTCTTTGTTTTTTGACCTCTAACAGGTAGATGTCTCCTGTGTCTTATACCTCGGTTAGTGCCCAAATCTTGTAATCTTTTTATATTTGTTGCGACTTCCCTTCTTAGATCACCTTCAACTATATATTTTCCTACCTCTGTTCTTACTTTTTCTAACTGATCTTCTGATAAATCAGCAATTTTCGTAGAGGGATTCACACCGATGATACTGCATATGTCTTTTGCTCTAGTTTTACCAATTCCATAAACATAGGTCAAAGAAATCTCTGCATGTTTATTATCTGGAATATTTATACCTGCTACACGAGCCATTTTTTCACTCCTTTAACCTTGTCTTTGTTTATGTCTTGGTTCAGTAGGACAAATAACAAAGAGTGTTCCTTTTCTTTTTACGATCTTACAATTTCTACAAATTTTCTTTACAGAAGCTCTTACTTTCATTTTATCTACCGCCTAATGGGTTACCGCCATATCCTTTTAAGTTGGCTTTTTTTAATAATGATTCATATTGGTGAGACATCAAATGTGATTGAACTTGAGCCATAAAATCCATTACAACTACAACTGCAATCAATAATGATGTACCTCCAAGGTAAAAAGGCACATTGGCAGAAACAATCAGGAATTGCGGCATCAAACATACTAAAATTAAGTAACCAGAACCCCATACTGTTAAGCGCGTCATTACTCCATCAATGTAATCAGCTGTTTGATCTCCTGGTCTAATACCGGGCATATAAGCACCTGATCTTCTCAAATTTTCTGAGATTTCTTTTGGATCAAACTGCAGAGCAGTATAGAAGAAACAAAAGAAGGCTATCAAGACAGAGAAAAGGATAACGTATAAAGGTTGTCCAGGCCCAAGAGCTAAAGCTATTTCTTGTAACCACTCAAAACCCTCTCCTTGACCAAACCAAGTTGAGGCAGATGCTGGGAATAAAAGCAAACTACTAGCAAAAATAGCTGGAATTACACCAGCTTGATTTATTTTCATAGGCAGATAAGAAGCCTGACCTTGAACCATCTTTCTACCTTGCTGTCTTTTCGCATAGTTTACTGTGATTCTTCTTTGACCCCTTTCTATCCATACAATGAAAGCTATCGCAGCAACAGCAACAAGCGCTATTGATAGAAGCATTACTAGGTTGATATCACCTTGCCTTGCGCCCTCAAAAGCTTGACCAACTGCCCTTGGTAGACCTGCAACGATACTAGAAAAAATAATTATTGAGATTCCATTACCTATTCCTTTTTCAGTTACTAGTTCACCCAACCACATCAAGAAAACTGTTCCAGAAACAAGAGAGGTTACGGCTATGATCTGAAACATCACACCCGGATCTAGTGCGAGCCCTTGATTTTGAAGTCCTAAAGCCAGTCCGCTTGCTTGAATGAGGGCAAGGACAACAGTTCCGTATCTTACATATGATGTTCTTAGCCTCCTTCCTTCTTCGCCTTCCTCCCTGAACCTCTTTTTCAAAGAAGGTGTAGTTCCTTCTAGGAGACTCATGATGATGGATGCAGTAATGTATGGCATTATGTTGAGCGCCATGATGCTCATCCGTTCTAGAGCACCACCCGAAAACATATTAAATAAATCTAGCAGGGTACCTTGGTTTTGTTGGAAAATATTTGCCAATTTATCAGGGTCAATTCCAGGTATAGGTATGTGAGTACCAATTCTGTAAATAATTATTGCCATAAAGACAAACCTGAGCCTTCTCCAAAGTTCAGAGAGCCCTTTATTTTGTCCTAATGCTGAGGGATTAACTGCCATAATTAAGCTTCTACCGTTCCTCCTGCTTCCTCTATAAGTTTCTTAACTGAACTAGTTGTCTTAATACCTTTCAAATTCATCTTGGTACAGTTCTCTGTATCTAAAAAAACTTTTACCTGTTTAGTTGAATTCTTGATGAGGTCGGCTTCTATAAGACTTGGAATTGAAATTTCTGCAATTCCCGAGTTGACGAGGGTGCTAAGTCTTATTTGTTCAGTAAATCTATTCTTTCTGGATGAAAAACCAAACTTGGGAACTCTTTTTTGAAGGGGCATTTGGCCACCTTCAAATCCTATTCTCACTCTTCCACCTGAACGCGATTTTAACCCTTTGTGTCCTTTACCACTTGTTTTACCGAAACCACTACCAGGCCCCCTTCCAATGCGCTTACTAGCCTTAACTCTATTAGGGTTTGGTTTTAATTCATTAAGTTTCATTTCAGTACCTTTAACTTACTTCCAATAAATGAATGGCTTTTTTGATCATTCCTCTATTTTCTGGAGTATCTTTAACTGTTACAACCTGACCTAATTTGGAAAGACCTAAGCCTCTAACGGATTGTCTCTGATAATCCTTAGAACCGATTAAGCTTTTCTTTAGCTTTATAGTTATTTCTGAATCTGTCATTTTGAACCCTTACCTAGTCTTTGGGCTACCCTTGCCGGTGATTCCATTTCTCTTAAAGCCTTTAATGTCGCTCTAACAACATTAACAGGAGTGGTAGAGCCATAACATTTTGCTAAAACATCCTTAACACCTGCCAATTCCAAAACTGCCCTCATAGCTCCCCCGGCAATAATTCCTGTACCTGGAGCGGCTGGTTTCATGTAAACCACTGAGGCACCGTATTTTGTTTTAATAGGATATTGAATTGTGTCCCCCTTAAGTTCGATACTAACCATATTTCTTCTTGCATGGTCTAGGGCTTTTTGAATCGCTATAGGTACTTCTCTAGCCTTACCTCTTCCAAATCCAATTTTACCGTTTCCATCACCAACAACCGTAACTGCGGTAAATCCGAATATCCTTCCACCTTTGACAACCTTTGCTACACGATTTACTTGAACTAACTTTTCTTCTAAAACTTCTGAGCCAAGATTTTCACTAACAACTACATTTTCCATATTCTTTCCTAAAATGTGAGCCCAGCATCTCGCGCTGACTCAGCAAGTGCCTTGACTCGCCCATGATATTTATAACCAGATCTATCGAAAGCTACTTGATTTATCCCTTTTTCTATTGCCCTTTCAGCAATTAACTTTCCAACTTTAGTGGCTGCCTCTATATTTCCGTTATTGTCTCCTTTAAGAGAGGCATCTAAGGTAGATGCAGATGCAATAACCTTGGAACCATCATGATTAGAAATTTGTGCGTAAATGTGAGAATTGGATCTGAAAACAGTAAGTCTGTTATTTTCAGATAACTCTATCCTAGATCTAGTTTTAGTAGCTCTTTTTTGTCTTTTAACGTTTTTAGTAGCCATTTTATGCTTTCTTAGATTCTTTTCTTATTATTCTTTCATCGGCATATTTAATACCTTTACCTTTATAAGGTTCTGGTGGTCTATAGTCTCTAATTTCTGCAGCAACTTGTCCGACTAGCTGTTTATCCATAGACTTGAGAATGATTTCAGTATTACTAGGGAGTTCAGCCGTTACTCCTTCAGGAAGTTCATGCTTAATTGGATGAGAAAACCCCAAACTTAAGTTAATTGAATTTCCCTCAAGATTAGCCCTGTAGCCAACACCATTTATTTCAAGCTTTTTCTCAAAACCTTCAACGACTCCCTTCATATAATTTGCAGTCAAAGCTCGCATAGTTCCTGTAATAGCCAGAGATTCCTTAGTGTCCTTGTTAGGACTAAAACTAATTGAGTTTTCTTCCTGATTGATGTCTACATCTCCATGGATTTCCAACGTCATATTTCCTAATTTCCCTGTGAAAGATAAAATTCCTTGATTGTTTTCAAGAGTAACTCCTTCTGGGATTTCTATCGCTTTTAATGATGTTCTAGCCATTTCTCTGATTAAAATACAGAGCAGATAAGCTCACCACCGAGCTTTTCTTCTCTTGCTTGTTGATCTGTCATCAAACCTTTGTTTGTTGAAATAATTGCAATTCCCAATCCACCATTTATTTCAGGTAAATCTTTGTAATTAGAATACTGTCTTAAACCTGGCTTGCTGATTCTCTTTAGTTCTTTGATTACTGGCGTACCTTCAAAATATTTGAGCTTAATTTCTATATGAGGCTTAGAATTGTCAGAAGCAACAAAAGAATGAATGTATCCTTCTTTCTTTAACATCTCTAAGAGAGCAAGCTTTTTTGTTGAAGAAGGTACTATGACTACCTCTTTGTTTCTTGCTTGAGCATTATTGATGCTCGAGAACATATTGGCTATAGGATCTTGAATACTCATATTTTTACCAGCTTGATTTAACTAATCCCGGAATATCACCTTTCATGGCCAATTCTCTTAATTTATTTCTTGCTAGACCAAATTTTCTATAGACAGCGTGAGGTCTTCCTGTAATGGCGCATCTTCTTTGAATACGAACTGGACTGGCGTCTCTCGGAAGTTTCTGTAATTTAATTTGTGCAGCTTCCTTTTCTTCTTGAGAAAACTTTGGACTACGAATAATTTCCTTTAATTCTGCTCTTTTCGCAGCATATTTCAGGACCATCCTTCTTCTTTTCTCTTCTCTAGCTTTCATTGATGCCTTTGCCATATTTCTATATCCTCTAATTTTT